>ENA-ORXF01000901-ORXF01000901.1-marine-metagenome-genome-assembly--contig:-NODE-901-length-20222-cov-4.470439_pt1 | contig 20222 bp, 18 predicted proteins | sample MGYA00237864_ERZ511476 | MGnify/ENA primary metagenome ERZ511476 (study PRJEB26306, sample SAMN06343908) | marine metagenome | isolation source: coastal waters | place: Atlantic Ocean: West Antarctic...
AAACCATCCAGATTGAAGATTTAACATATTTGTCTTAATATTTGAGGCCTGTGACCATAAAAGGTTAGGGCCAGAATCAATTTTTGGAGAAATCAATGATAATGTTGATGAAGGTTTACTTCCAAAAAGATATTGTATATTAACTAAAAACTGAATGAGAAGCTTTATTTGACTTTGTTCAATAGCGCTTCCTTTCCCAAATGTTTTTGACTCAACATTACAACTGCTATAAATATCTTTATAGCTCACATAAGGCCATGTGTTTAAGCTCTTAGAAGCGTATTCATTATTTGGGGTTATTCCAAGATTTATTTCTTTAACTTTAAGGAATGTATGGGTAAGTAATTTGAGGATATCAACAAAATAAACACCTATTAAGTTTATATCTTTAGGATATGAGTTTAATGACTGAATATATTTAGCAGTCAGGCTATTGTAGATTCGAAGAGAAATCTCATTATCGTCAGCGATATGATCACAAAGCGCATCAAGTGAGAACTTAAACATTATTTAATTATAGAGGAAGTTAAATTAGAATATATTAGCTTGATAAGTAACTCAGCATTAATTTATCACTGGTCATTTTGGAAGTGACATTTTCAAGATCTTTTTTAGTATCAACACTAAAAGAAGGTATTTGACTTAAGACCATTTTCACCTTATCACCATGCTCAAGAACCCTAAGCATATCTATAGATTCTATTCTCTCTAGATCTGTCTCTTCCATATTATTGAATTTCAACAAATATTCTCTTCTAAAAGGAATAACACAAATCTGTTTAAACATAGGGTGGGCTTTATTCCATTTTTTCTTTGAAGGTATCGGTTCTCTTGAAAAATATATCGCATCACTAAATCTGTCAATAACAACTTTAACTTCATTTGGGTCATTAAATTCATCATCAGAGTGCATCTCACCATATAAGTTAACTACGTTTACTGAAGTATCTTTTTTAAATGGTTTTAATGCAAGACTAATTGAATCTGGGGTTGTCATTGGTTCGTCCCCTTGAACTAAAACAACTATATCTAATTCATATCCTAGTTGTTTTTCTATTTTAATCATTGCCTCTGCAGTTCGATCTGAAGCTCGCTCATGAGTTGACTTTGTCATTACTGCTTTTCCACCTATTGACTCTATATAATCAAAAATTTCTTGATTACATGTTGCAACATACGTATCCATCAAATCAGCACATAAGCTGGTGCGATGATAACAATGTCCAATCATTGGCATACCATGAATTATAGCCATAGGTTTACCAGGAAATCTTGAAGACTCCATTCTAGCTGGAATAATAGCTATTACTTTCATATATTTTTAACACTCTTTAGTGCAGATTGGCATGAATTGTCTAGCATCCTAATATCAAGACTATAACCAATAAATTTATAACCATCATCAATACTATTTTTTAGTTGATCTTTGTCAGGTTCAATTATATGAATGCCAGATGGAACATTCATCTCTCTAGCAACTTTACGAATTTCATCCATTGCCGCAATATATTTAGGGTTAGAAAATTCTCCTGGAATTCCCATAGAGCCTGAAAGATCATAGGGCCCTATAATAAATCCATCAATATCAGGCACTGATAAAATATCTCTAAGATTATTTACAGCATCAATATGCTCAATTTGAACTATCACCACTGAACTTCCTAACTGCCATTTTTTATAGGAGTCAAAACCACTACCATACTTTTGAGCTCTTGCTAGTCCTACGCCACGAAAACCATGGGGAGGGTATTTTATTGATTGAACTGCTATTTTTGCATCTGCTGCTGAATTAACCATTGGCACTATTATTCCATGTGCCCCAGCGTCCATAACTCTCTTTATTAAGTCGGCGTTATTTGAAGTTAAGCGAACTAAGGGCGTAACACCAGATAATTCTATTACTCTAATTAGCTCTTCAGCTTCACGAATAGTTATAACACTATGTTCCAAGTCAATAGCGAGCCAATCAAAGCCAGCATTAGCCATAATTTCAGCAATTGCTGGATGTGCTAGAGTAATCCAAGAACCTATTACATGATTATTATTTAAAAGTTCTTTCTTAATCATGATTTTCATTATTCTTTACAACAAAAGACTGAAAGAGATTACTTGAATGAACCTCTCTCCTGTAGGAAGGGAAACCAGATTTTCTAAAAATAAAATTGTATTCAGACAAAGACCAATGAATGTCACCTTTATCATAATCAGGTTGGAATAAATCTTGCCATGATGGATAGAAATTATTAAGTTTTCTATAATCTCGCCAATTTATTAAATATTTTATAAAATGCCTTAATGCTCTTTTATGATAAATAAAATTTGAAAAAAAATGCTCACCCACAATTACAATAACACCATTATCATTTAACATTTTTTTAAGAGCTCTTAACAAGCGAATAGGCTCTTCAATATGATGGAAGGCTTGTGACATGAAAATAATATCGTACTTAGATTCTGATGGATCCATATCAAAAACACTACCATGCATAAAATTAACATTTTTATTTACTCCATAATGGCTCATCGTATAGGGAGCTAATTTATGTATTCTATGATGTGAAATATCAACATTAGTTAAACTCTTGAAATCATTTTTTTTGAAAATCTGACTTTCCACCCAACAACTTCCAGATGCTAAAGATAAAATATTTGAATCTTGTACATTAACATCATGTGCAATCATAACTTTAATTATTGAATCTAAAAGCGCCTTATATTTTTCACTATTTTCAATTTTATCAAAACCAAGGTCTATAACATTGAAAACTTTTTCTTTTTCAATAGACTCATCATTCCAATATTTTGATGATGCAAAATCAACAAATGAGCCTGCTTTTTCTTGTAATGAAACTAGCTTAAATGACATAAATTAAAAATTCGATTATTATTAAAAAAAACTTTCATCTTATTATATATATTAGTCAGCATTTATTTATGCTCAAAATAAGATATTAGGTTAGGTATTTTTCGCCCTAATTCACCATTTAAATAAGAATCAACAATTTTATTTTGGAACGTATCATATATAACTCTTAAATGGGATGGTTCAAAATCACTCGTTAAGAATAATCTCCCTGTTGATTTCTGCTTGCTATAAGACAAGCTCTCATTAGTCATATACGAATCTATCAATCTAATTAGATCATTTTTAGCCTGAATAACAACTTTTACTCCTACATCATGAATACCATCGCCTATCTCAAGTTTTGGCCTGCATTGGTGCAAAATATCTCCAGCATCTGCCTCAGGTAATATTTGATGGAATGTAGACCCTGCAAATTGCGGCTGTAAAAAATAAAATGGCCAAAATAATGTAGCTGAACCACGAAACCAAGGAGAGAGACCTAAATGTAAATTTATTCGATTAACAGGCAGAACATTTAAAAGTGGATTTCTTATTAAATCTGGGCCAAAAATAAAAACCATATCTGGTGAAAATTTCTTAGCAAAGTTTGTAACATTAATTGAATTTAAGCTTTCAGCAGTACAATACATTGTTGGAATTCCATCAAATATTTCTTTTGGCTTGATTTCTCCATAAGCTTTTTTCTCTACTCTACTTCGCTCTTCAAAGTGATTTTTAAAATTTTGTCTATCATGCTTAGCTATATTGACTGGAGGAAAAGGAATGGCACTCTCTCTTTCCATAACAACTGCAGCACAATCTGCTCCACTTTTTAAAATAGACTCATGAACGAATAAATGTCTAGAATGACTACCTGAAATTATTAATATTTTCATAAGAATTAAATTAAATACTAAATTTTAGTAATTACTCCTTTCATTTCCAAATTTTTACAAAGATTAATAATTATAGATTCCTTTATTCCAATCTCTATGGCAATATCTGTGGTTGATTTTTCTCCATCAGAAAGAAATAATATCCATAAAATTAAATCTAGTTCAGATTTGCCTTCTAATTCAGGTCTTTGAGATCCACCTTGAGCTGGATAAAGACCACGACGGGACAACATAACTTCACAATTAAGAACAGTGTTTTTATATACGCAACGAGCTTCAAATTTATCTATTAGTTGAACATATAATTCAAATGTCTTTAAGATCTGACTACCATTTACAAGGGACAAGTTATCAAGTGAAGTATGATATTCAGGATAATCATAGTATTTATCTTTTGCAATCGTTGCAATATTAATACGAAAGCCTTGAGAAGAGTATTGACGTTCGTCACTACCATGAACATCAAAAGGATATTGAATAAACTCTTTTTCAGCTTCATTAAATACCTCTTCAATCATCCTATTTATTGGATGCTGAGGCTGCCAACTTTGCTTATAACTAAAAATTCCAGGACCACCAACAGTTGTTATTACTAGACCCATATCAATCTTTTTCATAGCTTTTTCATTCATAGCGCAATAAGCAATTGAACCAATAGTCTCAGGAACCCAAACTACACGATAACTAAATTTAAGTTTTTTTCTATTAGCTAACTCCCTAGCTAAAAATGTAGTCATTATTAAGCCACTCAGGTTATCATTAGCTAGAGATGGATGACAAAAATAGGTGGAAATTAGAATTTCTTTCTTAGATTCTCCTGGAATCAGCATTTCTCCGATGCTTAGGCTACCCTGCGAATTAAACTCACTATCTATTACCACCTCTAAATAACCTTCAGACTCAGAAAGTAGTTTATATTGAGATTGATTAACACAAAAACCCCAATCTCTTTTGTAGTATGAAGTTCGATAAGGTATTGCTTCAGGAAAATCTTGATCAAAATATAAATGATTTTTTAGTTCTTCAAATAGCATAGACTTATTCAAAGGTTCGCTATAACTTACAATATGAATATTAGATTTTTTAAAGTCAATTAATTTATTACCATTGCTATCTTTTATCCATGCATCATTAATTTTCCACTCATCAGGAATAACCCAATCATAAACAGGCAAATTTGAGCTATATTCTTTGATTTCAAACGAAACTATTTTTTGAAGAATCTCTAAAGTCTCACGATTGCCATTACCAGTTATAGAGCGTGTAATTGGAAATAGAGTTTTTAGATAGTAATCAACCTCTTCAACCCATTTATTTGATTGATTTAACACGCCTAAATTAAACTTAAAGTATTCATGAAATCATATCCCACTGTATGCTTTCATCTTCAAGAATTAGCTTAGCAGCTTTCTTACCAATAACTTTTTCAATAAATTTGGGGCTGATACCGCTTGCAGGTCTTTTCCAAGTAATATCATCACTCGAAATTACTTTACCACTAGATATATTTTTATTAGCTACCAAGCTTCGTCGAGCATTTTTTCGAGACAACTCTTCAGAAGTAATCGAATATTTTTTTTGATCTCCAACACTACTTAAAATATAACTCAAATTAATTTTAAACTTTTTTAAATCTTCTTTATCCATAGCATGATAGTGATCGTTTCCCTCTAATTTTTTATCGTGAGTAAAATGTTTTTCAATGATTGAGACCCCAAGAAGAGTAACTATCTCCAAAATCTTCATATCGTTCGGTAATGTATGATCAGAATAACCAATAATTTTATCAGGGAAGATACTTTGAAGATCTTTAATCATTCCTAAGTTAGCTTTCTCATCTTCAGTAGGGTAATTCAGAATACAATGAAGAAGAGATACTGGGATATTGTTCCTGACCCAACTAATTGCTTCTTGTATTTCATCAATATTTGAAGCTCCCGTTGAAAGGATTATTGGCTTATTAAAGCTAGATATATGTTCAATGAAAGGCTTATTAGTGATATCAGATGATGAAATCTTATATACATCCATTAAGTCATTAAGAAAATTTGCCGACTCAATATCAAAAGGAGTACTCATAAATTCTATTTCAACTTTATCACAATGGATTTTTAGCTCCTCAAATTCCTTTTTCCAGAATTTATCATACTTTGTAAAAAGATTATATTGACTGGTAGTTGGTTCTTTAGAAATATCCCAATAATAGGGTGAATTTTTTGACGCTATTGTCTTGGCCTTATAACTTTGAAACTTAATCGAGTCTGCTCCACCTTCTTTAGCTTCATCAATAAGGCGATATGCTAGGTTCATTTTGCCCTCGTGATTTACACCAGCTTCAGCAATAATGTAAGGATTTTTGACAAGAGTATTACAATATAAATCACTATCAAATAGATCAAGTATTTTCATTATTTATTTTATTTTTTGGGTAAATTAGCATTTTTATTGAAGGTCATTTTTATCATAATCTTGTTTAATATTAACTTAAGCCCTATTGATAAAAATATTTAAATTAAACTTAATTTCAGGTAAGGTAAGATTTTGAGTCGATTGAAATTACTTTATATTATAATTGATTTGATTATCCCAAATAAAAAAGCATAACCTCAACAATATAAAAATATATATAAATTTTAGTATTTAGTATTAAAAAATATTTAGACCCTTAACTTAATAATTTCCTTTTATTCGATTAGAGCAATTATTTTTGCCAATACTCGCTTTTTGTTTGCACTAAAGTTATGAAATGTAGTTTTGGCAAATAATTTCTTTCTAAAGTCTGTATCAAAAAATAATTTGTGCAGTGAATCAAGAACTAGCTTTTCAGTATGGCCATTTTTATAGACGCCTTGGTATAAAAAACCATTCTCTTCACAAGCAAAATTATGTGTATCTTCGCGCTTATGCTGTGAAATTACAATTGATGGAATATTCATGTGAGACAACTCATAGACTGTCCTTCCATTTGAAACAATAGCAATCTGAGCTTTTTCCATTATGCTAGAAATTACTCCTGTAGCTTTAGTAAGTTTTACATTATCCATTCCGTCAACCTCAGTCTTTAATTTATTAAAATTTGCGTAACCAGATCCAGTTACAATATGAACTTGGATTCCATACTTAGAACAAAAGTCTTTAATTGAGTAAAAAATTTTACTTGTTAAATCATTTTGATCAGTTCCACCAAAAGTTAACAGAATTGTATCTAATTGTTTTTTAAATCGGTGAGCTCTTGCATTAGTAAATTCATCACGAATAAAAAAATATTGGCTTCCCCATAAAATATGGTCACCCTCAAATATTGGTTCTTCATAAAGTTCATTAATAACCATGTCAGCATATTTTGTTCCAGCACCAATATCTTCAAAATTAACTACTTTGATACCCATTTTTTTCAGAGGATACACATCATTTTTTGAAGTTGAAAGGATGTCATTTATTACTAAATCTGGCTTTAGTGTAATAATTGATTCCACAATTTCATCGTATTTATAACAACTAAGCCAATATTCATACCCAGCTAATTTATTAACTACTTCACTATTTTCAGTGTCGCAAACAAAAAGAATTTCATGATCTGTAATTTCATGGGCTAGTGAAAGCGCACGATAAATATGTCCAGTACCTATTTTATTATTACCAATTATTCTAAAAACTATTCTTTTTCTTTGTAGCAATTTCTCACATACCCACCAATCCTGATATGACTCTATTTCAAATAAATCATTTTGAACAGGCCAAATAAATACTGAATGATTAGTTTTTGTATTTTCAAGAAAAACCTTACTTTTAAGAAAAATAAATGCTTTTGATTCGATTTTATGTGTTTCTTTTTGACTATCAAACAATCCTTGGAGTTTGTTTTGCCCATTATTATCAAAGATTCTCCTATTTACATGTTTGTAAGGCTTTAAGATATCTTTATCACTTTCAACTAAGGCACTTAAAGCTTTAGTATATGTTTCAGTTTCAACAAGAGGAGCATATGGGGATAGTATTAAAGTGTATTCACTTGAGTTTGTTGCCTGACTTAAATATTTACCTAATGGTCCAGAATTATAGTCTTCACTCCAATTTAAACTCTGATTTAGGTAAAGTTGGACACCATTCCGAGATCCTATTAACGCAATTTCTTCTGAATCAGTTAAAAGATGTATATTCAAAATTTCAATACCCAGCTGAATTGCCTTATCAATTGATCGCTGAACAAGTGAAACACCATAAAGATTTTTTACTAAATCATCTTGAAAGGCAACAGACTTCTTAAAAGACGGAATCAAAACAGTAGTTTTTTGATCTATCATTAAATTTCTGATAAAACTTTTTTAGTGGTTTTAATTAATAGATCAAAAGTTGCATCACCCATCATATGTTGAAACGGGAATGAAACCATATTATCAAAAAAATTATCTGTATTTGGACAATTAGCTTTGCCATATCCAGCTTTTATATAAAAGTCATAACGATTTAGTGGATAGTATTGGACAACACATTGGACGCCATTATCTGCCATTAATTCAATAAACTTATCTCTTTTATCATTAAGAAACCTGCCAACAAGTAAATGATAGTTATGCCTTTCGGAGTCTACTCTATGGAATTCTATATCTTCAAATTTACTCAATTCATCTATAAAATGAATTGCACGCAATCTTTTTTCTTGATTCATCTTATCCACTCGATCAAGTAATTTTTCACCTAATGCACATTCAACTTCACCAATACAAAAATTATTAGGCCATATTTTCAGGCCATTAAATTCAGGAAAATCTAGATTTCCCATAGCTGGCTTCCAGTAATCTTTTCGCACATAATTAAAATCACAATGTCCATGATGCCTTAAAAGTGGAACAATACTGGCAATTTCATCATCTCTAACCACCAGCATTCCACCTTCACCAAGAGTTGAAATATTTTTATGAGAATGAAAAGAAAAAACACCAAAATCACCAAATGTTCCAGCCATTTGACCTTTAATTTTTGTGCCAATAGCTTGCGCTACATCTTCAATCACAACTAAATTCTTTTGAGAAGCAAGATCCATAATTGAGGGCATATCAGCACAATAACCATAAAGATGAACAACAACTATGGCTTTAGTTTTTGATGAAATGCATGCCCGAATCGATTCTGCAGAAACAACCTGAGTTTTAAGATCAATATCAGCCCATATAATTTTTGCTCCATTTTTCAAAAACCTATAAGCTGATGCTGTATAGGTATGGGCTGGAATTATGACTTCATCTCCTTCTTTAAATTGGCATAGTTGGGCCGCAAGTTCAAGCGCACTTGTAGCATTATTGAGAGCAAATGCATGATTTACTCCTAAATAATCACAGAACTTATCTTGAAAAGCAATCTGGTATTCACCTTGGGTCAAAGTGCTTGCTTCCTGCATAACTTTGACAACAGTTTCTATCTCTTTCTCAGTGTAATTATGCGATCTTCCACTAAAAGGAATTTTAAATTTCTTCACTTACATCTCCTTAAACAAATCAATCACTTTATCTTTAGTCAATAGATCTTTAAAATTTTCCCCTAATGCATTTATAAGTGGCTTTTCATGCACAATAGTAGATTCAAAAAGCTTGTCATATTGTTCATTTGAAAGATTTTTACAAACATCTTTTGGAATATGAATATCTTGCTCTTTAACCATTTGCCAAAATTCTTTGAATTCTTTTGGATAAAATTCTTTCATAGCTCGCATTACAATACAATTAGCGAGACAGTGATGAATCCCCAAAACAACACTTAAACCTGCTGAAAATGGATGTACTACCCCTACATAACTAGTGGCTATTGCGCACCCCCCAAGATATGAAGCAACCATCAACTTAGATCTATTGATATCTGACATCATGTTTTTACTAGTAAACACCTCACGACAAAGATTTATTGTCTGCGTTGAGTATGCATCACCAATTGCATTCCTAAAACCACCATTAAGGGATTCAATGCAGTGAATATAAGCATCCATTCCTGTATAAAAATATTGATTTTCTGGAACAGATTTTGTTAAGTTAGGATCCATTAAAATTTGATCATAAACCGTAAAATCACTATTCATACCAAGTTTAAGTCCAGAACTTTTATTAGTCATGACGCAAGTTCTAGTCGCTTCAGCACCAGTCCCAGATAATGTTGGTATTGCTACTTTAAATATTCCAGGTTTTTTTACCAGATCCCATCCTTGATAATCTTCTGCCTTACCGCCATTAGTCAATAAATTAGAAATTGCTTTTGCAACATCTAACGAAACCCCTCCACCTATTCCTACAATTGCAGCTGGGCTTGAAACAAGCCTTTCTAGTAATGATAAATAGAGTTCATCAATATACTCAGTTGTTGGCTCCAGCTCTGTTGAAATAAACATTAGCTCATCATTATCATGAAACCCTAGTGAGTTCAAAATGTTATTTTTTTCTTTAAAAAATTCATCTACTATATAAACAACTTGAGAGCCTTTATTTAACCTTTTAGGATCAACTATTTTAGATAATTCTCTTATAGCACCTTCACCAATTGTGTAACGAAGAACATTACGAACAATTTTTATACCTGTATCAAGTTTATGAACCATATTTTTTAAGCCTTTTTAAAAATTATACTATTAATTTATGAATTATAACCTTCTGGATTTTGTTGTTGCCAACGCCAGGCATCTTCACACATTTTTTCTATCTTAAAATTAGCCTTCCATCCAATTTTTTTCTGCACATAATCTACATTACTCCAACATTCCGCAATATCACCACTCCTTCTCTCATCAAATTCATAAGGAATTTTCCTCCCAATAACTTTTTCAAATGCATTTACTATTTCAAGCACAGAAACCCCTCTTCCAGTTCCTAGGTTAAAAATATCGAAACTTTTCCTCTTCATTTCCTGATAATTAAGAACAGAAAGATGCCCTAATGCCAAATCAACTACATGAATATAATCCCTTATTCCAGTTCCATCTATTGTGGGGTAATTATTACCAAATATTTTTAATTTTTCTCTCTTTCCTATTGCTACTTGAGTTATGTATGGCATAAGATTATTAGGAATTCCTAACGGATCTTCTCCAATTATTCCACTTGAATGGGCTCCTACAGGATTGAAATACCGAAGAAGGCTAATGTTCCAACTTGGGTTTGATTTATATATAGATTTAAGAATACCCTCAATAATCAATTTCGTATGTGCATAAGGATTCTGGGTACCATCAAGAGGACATGATTCATCAATAGGCATACAATCTGAAGCACCATAAACACATGCAGATGAACTAAATACAATATTTCTTATTTGTGCTTTCATCATTTCTTCAAACAAAACAATACTCCCAATTACATTATTATTATAATAATCAGTAGGTTTTTGAATTGACTCTGAAATTGATTTATAGCCAGCTAAGTGAATTACTGAATTTATACTATGCCATTTAAATATTTGCTGAAGTATGTCTCGATTTCTTATATCAGCGTTGCAAAGAATAATATCTGCATCATTATTAAGTCTATCTGACAAGTTTTTACCAGTAATTTGAGCCACTCGCTCTATTGACAACAAGCTACTATTACTAAGGTTATCAATTACAATAATTTGATAATTACGGTTTAATAATTCAACGCAAATATGTGCGCCTATATACCCTAAACCACCTGTTACTAATACCTTCACTTTCTTGTTGATATTTTGAACCAATCATAGGTTTTTCTTAACCCATCATTCAGCCCTACTTTGTATTGCCAGCCCAAAGAAGTAAGCTTTGAAACATCAACCAATTTACGAGGAGTTCCATCAGGCTTAGTAATATCAAATTTCAATTTCCCTTTAAATCCTACAATCTGTTTAATAATTTCTGCTACCTCTTGAATAGAATTTTCTATACCTGTTCCTATATTGATATGAGAAAGCATAGGTTTAGTTTTAGCCTGATATGCTGTTTTGTCTAATTTCATTACAAAAATTGCTGCTGAAGCCATGTCATCTGCATATAAAAATTCTCTTAAAGCCTTTCCTGTGCCCCATAAAGTTACTTCGCTATCATTATTTATTTTTGCATTATGAAAGCGCTGAATTAGAGCAGGAATTACATGTGAATTTTTAGAGTTAAAACTATCATTTATACCATACAGATTTGTTGGCATAACTGATCGAAAATCAGTGCCATATTGTCGATTATAAGATTCACATAATTTCAAGCCAGCAATTTTTGCTATAGCATAAGGTTCATTAGTTTCTTCAAGAGGACCAGTTAAAAGAGCATCTTCTTGCAAAGGTTGTGATGCAATCTTAGGATAAATACAAGTACTGCCAAGAAATAATAATCTCTTGACTCCAGAATTATAAGCAGCATGAATTACATTAGCTTCAATCATTATATTTTCATAAATAAATTCTGCTGGATAAATTGAGTTAGCAAGGATCCCTCCCACCTTTGCTGCAGCAAGAAAAACATAGTCTGGCTTTTCTTGGTTGAAAAAATCTTGAACTTCTAATTGATTTATGAGGTTGAGATCTTTGTGTGTTCGAGTAATTAAGTTAGTAAAACCTTTTAATTTAAGCTCTCTAACAATAGCAGAACCAACTAATCCGTTATGTCCAGCAATATATATTTTTTCATTAGTTTGCATCTAAACTAGTTACTCATTAAAGTCGGGCGCTTTAAAACCATGGTCTTTTAGCAACATGTCACGCTTAGCAATACTTATATCATTTTTCATCATCTCAGATACCATGTCTCCAAAGGATATTTTAGGTTCCCAGCCTAACTTATCTTTAGCTTTAGTCGCGTCACCCAAAAGAGTTTCTACCTCTGTGGGACGGAAGTAACGTGAATCAACTTTTACAATTAAATCCCCTGTCTCAGAATCATAACCTTTTTCATTAATACCAGAACCTTCCCAGCAAATAGTTTGATTCAAACATCCCCAAGCAAAATTAACAAAATCACGTACGGAAAATTGAACACCTGTAGCAATACAATAATCATCAGGCTCATCTTGCTGGAGCATCAACCACTGCATCTCAACAAAGTCTTTAGCATGGCCCCAGTCCCTCAATGCATCTAAATTACCTAAATAAAGGGTTTCTTGAAGGCCAATTGAAATACGTGCAAGACCTCGAGTAATCTTTCTTGTGACAAAAGTTTCACCACGAACTGGTGATTCATGATTAAAAAGAATACCATTACAGGCATACATCCCATAAGCCTCACGATAATTAACTGTAATCCAGTATGCATACAACTTAGCAGCTGCGTATGGTGATCTTGGATAAAAAGGAGTATTTTCGTTTTGAGGGCTTTCCATAGATTTACCATATAATTCAGATGTAGACGCTTGATAAAATCTTGTTTTCTTTTCCAAGCCTGAAATACGAATAGCATCCAATATCCTCAAGGCACCAAGAGCAACAGTATCTGCAGTATATTCTGGAGTTTCAAACGAAACTGCAACATGAGATTGCGCGCCCAAGTTATAGATTTCATCAGGTTGAATTTCTTGAATAACACGAACAAGACTCATTGAGTCTGACAAATCACCATAATGTAATATAAATTTAAGGCTACTCTCATGAGGATCTTGATAAAGATGGTCAATACGATCAGTATTAAATGACGATGAACGACGCTTTATACCATGAACTTCATATCCCTTATCTAATAAAAATTCAGCTAGATAAGACCCATCTTGTCCAGTTATGCCAGTAATTAATGCAACTTTATTTGTCATATTTAATCCTTAAAATAATCTTTCACATATTTATGCACTTGTTTACTCTCTAATAGTTTCTCAACAGAGAACCATTGATATTCATTATGTTGCTTGGTTGGGAGTTTGGGCATCTCCTTAACTTCAACTTTATAAGCTAAATTTACATAATGAGTTGAAATATTACTAAATATACTATCAGTATAGAAATGTTCAAATATCCCAATAAATTCAGGTGCAGTTTCTAACTCAATATTAAGTTCATTTTTAGCTATACGTGACATGGCATTCTGAATAGTCTCATTTTTATTAATCCTTCCACCAATTGAAAAAAAAAACCCTTGAGCAGGTTTATTGATTCTTTTACCTAAGAGCACTTTTTCATTCCTTTTGATAATTATATCGATTGAAATCAATGGGGCTGAATTTATGACTGTTTTGAATATTTTTTCTGCTAACATCAGTTATTGATTCTACCGTAAATGTCCTCAAATCTTTCAATATCATCTTCACCTAAGTAAGTGCCGCTTTGTACTTCAATAATCTCCAACAATTTGCTTGTCTTGTTTTCTAATCCATGCTTTGTGGCAATCGGAATATAAGTTGAATCACCTTTATTTAAAGTAAGTATATCTTCTCCGTTAATTACTGTCGCAGTTCCTGTTACCACTACCCAATGTTCTGAGCGCTTTAGATGCATTTGAAGTGATAACTTTGCTCCTGGATTAACATGCAGCTTTTTCACCTGAAAATATAAACCCATTTGAATAGTGTCATACCAGCCCCATGGTCGATAAACTTTAAGGTTATTGCTAGACTCTTCTCGATTTTTACTCTGAAGAAGAGCAACAATTGATTTAACATCTTGGACTTTATCTTGAGTGGAAATAAAAGTTGCATCCGGCGTATCAACTACAATTAACTTATCCACACCAATAGTTACAACTAAATGATGTTTAGCATTAATGTATGTATTTGAAGTATCTTGAGTAATTACGTCCCCATGAATTACATTACCATTCTTGTCTTTTATGCCTATATCAAATAGTGCTGACCATGACCCGATATCATCCCATCCAGCGTCTAGTGGAACAACAAAAACATTATTACTTTTCTCCATCAAGGAATAATCAATAGAATCATTTGGAGATGCTGCAAATGCTTTTTTTTCTAGACGAATAAAATCAAGATCTTTTGTGGCATTATCAACAGAACTTTTAGCAGCTTTAATAATATCAGGTGAGTAAATATTAAGTTCATCTAACAGAGTTTTTGCTTTAAACATAAACATGCCACTATTCCATAAATAGTTGCCTTGCTCTAAATATAGTTGAGCAGTTTTTAAATCAGGCTTTTCAACAAACTTCTCAACTCTAAACGCACTATCATTTTCATCTATAGATGATTGAATATAACCATAACCAGTTTTAGCATCAGTTGGCAGAACGCCAAAGGTTATTAGCTTTCCATCACAAGCGTGTTTTTTAGCAATATTGATTGCCTGATGGAAGGCTTTGACATCTTGAATCAAATGGTCAGCTGACAAAACTAGCAACACTGCATCATCTGATAACTTAAGTGACTCTAGAGCTGCCGCTGCAATTGCAGGAGCAGTATTTCTGGCAATTGGCTCAAGAAGTATTGTTGGATCCTTTATATTTATCTGTTGACACTGCTCTGCAACCAAAAAACGATGATCAGCATTACATATAATAATTGGATTAGCTAAATTATCTAGTCCCTTTAAACGAAGAAGAGTTTTTTGCATCATGGTTTCATCACCTATCAACGGTAAATATTGTTTAGGATGATTTTTACGAGATAAAGGCCATAACCTTAAACCTGAGCCACCAGAGAGGATAACTGGAATTATTTCCATAGTTTATTTAATAATGTACAAAGAGATTGATACAATAAAGTGAGTGATTATAAACTCATTTTATCATTTATATTAATGGGGTTCAATGATTGGATAAATATCATTAACAAGTATAGTGCGTATTAGTTATTTCAATAATAGAATCTTCTAAATATTACTTTCTTTACAATAAATGATTTAGTATATAAAACTAATTATAACTCTCCCTATTATTGTGTTTTTTAATTATGCTAATTGATGATGCTCTATAATCAAATAAACTTTAATAAACTATGATTTATAACAAAATGAATTTCAATAATAAAACCATTCTAATTACAGGTGGCGCAGGCTTTATAGGAAGTAATTTAGCTTTTTATTTGCAAAAGAACTTCCCAAGCTCAAAGATAGTTATATTTGACTGCTTTAGAAATAATGAAATTTTTCCTAATGGTAATTTAAAAAGCTTTGGACATTACAAAAATCTAATCGGTTTTAAAGGTGATATTATCTGTGGCAATATTAATAATAAAGCTGACCTAGCTTTATTAGATGACTTCAAGTTTGACTTCTTATTTCATCAAGCAGCAATTTCTGACACTCGCGCATATGACCAAGAAATAATAATAAAAACAAATGTAAATTCATTTCATGATTTATTACTTAAGGCAAAAAAAGATCAGTCTGTGGTAGTCTACGCAAGTTCAGCTGCAACATATGGCAATCTACCTTCTCCTCAAACTGTTGGTATAGAGAGTCCTGAAAACCCCTATGGATTTAGTAAATATGCCATGGATCAGATTGCAATTAAATATTCAAAAGACAATCCAGATTTAACAATAGTTGGATTAAGATTTTTTAACGTTTATGGCCCTAGAGAATATTACAAAGCGAATACATCTTCCATGGTTATTCAACTTGGACATCAGATATTAGAAAAAAAACCCCCTCGTTTGTTTGAAAATTCAGATAAAATTTTTCGAGATTTTATTTATATTGATGATGTTTTACAAGCTATTATTAAGTCATGTGAGCCAAAAAAAAATGGTGTTTACAATATTGGTACAGGTATTTCCAGGAGCTTTCAAGATATTGCTGATATCCTCCAAAGTGAACTTGGGACTGATCTCGGTAATGAATACTTTTACAACCCTTATGATGGCTACCAAATGCATACTCAAGCAAATATTAGTAGCTCTAAAGAAAACCTGGGCTTTTCACCAAAAATATCATTAGAAAAAGGTATTAATTCCTATATTCCTGAGATTAAAAAACTTTATGGAGCAGACATTATATGATTAATTTACAAAATAAATCGCCCAAATTACTTGTAATTGGGGACTTAATGATTGATCAATATCTCTGGGGGTCTTGTGAAAGAATTTCGCCCGAGGCACCTGTTCAAATAATTAACATAGAAAGAGAAAGTACCGTTTTAGGTGGCGCAGGAAATGTGGTCAATAATCTTAAAAAACTGGGATCTAAGGTTGATATTATAAGTGTTATTGGAGATTGTCAGAATTCTGGTGAATTAAGAAATCTTTTAGTAAAAAATCAGATTAATACAAAATACTTAGTTTTACAAAAAAACCGTACAAGTTCAAAAAAAACAAGAATTATTGCCTCCCAACAACAAGTAGTAAGATATGATTTTGAAAGTACAGGGGACGTTAATATAGATTCTGAGAGAGCTATTATAGAAATTATTAGTAAGATAATAAATGAGTATGATGTAATCCTTCTGTCTGACTATAAAAAAGGAGTTTTAACAAAAAAATTAACTAAATCGATAATAAGAATTGCAAATAAATACAAGAAAAAAGTTATAGTTGACCCTAAAGGAATAGATTATATTAAGTATAAAGGAGCCTATACGCTTACTCCTAACAAAAAAGAAGCCATTGAAGCAACAAAAATCACTATAAATAATGATGCTAGTTTAACTAAAGTGTTAAAAAAGCTTAAGTCTTTATGCAATCTTGAGGTCTCTATAATAACTCTAAGTGAAAATGGTATTGCCTTATATGATAATGAATTGCGCACTCATCCAACAACTGTAAAAGAAGTATTTGATGTAACTGGTGCAGGCGATACAGTCTTGGCTTCACTAGGATTTGCTATTGCTTGTGAATTTAGCATTGATGAAGCAGTAGAGTTTTCTAATCTAGCAGCAGGTGTTGTGGTTGGTAAAATTGGAAGTGCTACTGCTTCAATTAATGAGATTATAGAGTACGAATCAAGCATAAATAAGTCTACTAGTGATAAGCATATAAAATCTATTGATGAAATAGAATCCTTAACTTCAGATTTAAAATTAAGAGGAAAGAAGATTATTTTTACAAACGGTTGTTTTGATCTACTTCATGCTGGACATATAAGCTACCTTGAAAAAGCAAAAAGTTTTGGAGATATTTTGATACTTGGTCTTAATTCAGATCGATCAGTAACTTCTCTTAAGGGGGAAAAACGACCCATTAATTCACAAATAGATCGAGCTTACATACTTGCTGCTTTAGAGGCTGTTGATTATGTAGTAATATTCGATGAGGATACGCCTTATGAACTAATTAAACTCTTAAAACCAAATATCCTAGTTAAGGGTGGGGACTATAATGGGAAAGCAGTTGTTGGACAAGATATTGTTGACGAAGTTAAATTAGTCAAATTTGTTGACGGAAAGAGCTCAACTCAAACTATTGAAAAAATTAAAAAAAATTAAAAAACTATGAAGTCATTAATTAAAAAAGAAATTAACTCAAACGGATAAAATTGAATAAAAAAATATATTTTATTCGGTCAAGTTCGACAAATTTTGGTGGAGCTGAAAACTACCTTTTTAGATTATCAAGGGAACTCCTAAAAAATAACATTAATCATCAAATTATTCATTCTTTTTTTCCAAACTTTTTACCTTCATGGCTTAAAGTAATATTATTTAATTTACAGGTATCTTTAACAAAGAAAGATAAATTTTATTATTCATTAGACCGTATAACATGCCCTGACATCTATAGGGCAGGTGATGGAGTACATAAAGTATTTCTATCTATTGAAAAAAAATCAAGGCTTAACTTATTACATCCCATATATTTGCACTTAGAAAAGTGTTGTTTTGTTAACTCAAAATGTATTATTGCAAATTCAAATATGGTTAAAAAACAAATTATTGATAGCTACAGCATTAACTCTAATAAGATTAAAGTTATTTATAATGGCATAGAACTTAAAGATATTAATTATTCAAAATCTTTTGATAAGCTATCTAAAGAGTTTTCAATTAAGAAAGAGGACTCTATTATTCTTTATGTTGGGAGTGGCTTTAAAAGAAAAGGAGTTGAAGAATTCTTAAACATTTTTTCTAGATTAGACACTAAGAATATCAGGGCCTTTGTGATTGGAAAAGAAAAAAAAATTCAATATTACCTAAACCTTTCTAAAAAATTAAATATTGAAAAACTTGTTACATTTACTGGCCCAAGGTTAGATGTAGATGATTTTTACACTATAAGTGATGTTTTTCTTTTTCCAACTCATTATGACCCATTCTCTAATGTTGTACTAGAAGCTATGAACTTTGAAAATGTAGTTTTCACAACATCTAGTAATGGTGCTAGTGAAATTTTAGAAGAAAAGTTTATTATGAATAAACCTTACGATATCAGAGTAATTTCAGCCATTGATAATTTATTAGGCAATATAAAAGCCTTGGAAAAAGAAAAAAGAAAAAATAAAAAAATATCTAAACTATTTTCAATAGAGCAAAATTTAATCATGACACTTGAGGTGCTCAATCAAATTGAATAAAAAAATTACAATAAACCCCATGAGGGTCTTAATTGAGCTTCCAACATGGCTTGGAGACACTATTATGACAACTCCAGCTATTGAAAATATTATAAATTATTATAAAGATTTAGAAATTACTTTTGTTGGATCTGCAGTATCGATTGAAGCTTTAAAAAATCACCCAAAAGTTATCGAGGTAATTATATTAGATAAAAAATATAAATCTTTATATACAATTTATAAAAAGCTTGGTGTATTTGATATTTATTTTACTTTTAGAGGTTCATTTCGAGCAAAACTATTAAGATATTTTATTAAAGCAAAATATAATTATCAATTTAAAAAGGAAAAATATCCAAATCGCCATCAAGTTGAAAAATACGTGGATTTTATTAATGACAGTCTAAATATTAATTTTTCAGCAGGAAGTTTAAAAATTAACAATCCACTTATAAAAAATAAGGCATCTTCTAAATTACTTGGGATTAATCCTGGAGCATCCTATGGAAGTGCTAAAAGATGGTACCCCAATCAATTTGCAAAAATTGCTATTGAATTATCAAATGAATTTGATATTATTATTTTTGGAGGAATTAACGAGCAAGATTTTGCAGAAAAGATTGAAAGAATATTGATAAAAGAAGAGATTAAAAACTATCGTAATCTTGCAGGAAAAACTTCAATAAATACATTAATAAATCATATTGCTAATTTAGATATTTATATTACTGGAGATAGTGGTCCAATGCATCTAGCAGCCAGTCTGCAAATTCCAACTATAGCTATATTTGGGCCCACTAATGATGTTGAAACTTCACAATGGATGAACTCAAAAAGTATTATTATAAAAAAAGACTTGGAATGCCAGCCCTGTATGCAAAGAAGTTGCCCATTGAAGCATCATAACTGCATGAAACTGATTAATGCTCAAGAAGTAATCGACTCTATTCCTCTTATATTAGAACCATTATCTTAAATATTAATAAATACTATTTAAAGTTTAAAGTGATTTTTTAAATTCAAGCTTCTTTAATCTTAATATCTTATCTTTCTTATTTTTTAATTGATTCTTTTTGTCTAAATTTTGAAATTAATAGACCTAGCACAAACATTGACAATATTGCATGCTCATG
>ENA-ORXF01000902-ORXF01000902.1-marine-metagenome-genome-assembly--contig:-NODE-902-length-20218-cov-3.497890_pt1 | contig 20218 bp, 18 predicted proteins | sample MGYA00237864_ERZ511476 | MGnify/ENA primary metagenome ERZ511476 (study PRJEB26306, sample SAMN06343908) | marine metagenome | isolation source: coastal waters | place: Atlantic Ocean: West Antarctic...
CCGACTACCAATTGCACGCCCACCACTGGCTAATTTTGCATGGTCGGTATACTTGCGTCGCGAGAAAACCCAAATGCGCGGCGTGTTTGATCCGCGATCTCTGCATGTATGAGGATAAGAACTTATGAAGGCTTTTCAGGTCGTCGGTATTGGCAACGCAATGGTGGATGTTTTGGCTCGCGCGCCAGATGCGTTTTTGGCGGATGCTGGAATTGAAAAAGGCATCATGCAGTTGATCGACATGGACCGCGCCGTGGAGCTTTATGCAGCGATCGGTCCAACCCGTGAAGTGTCTGGTGGATCTGCGGCCAATACGATTGCGGGCATTGCCCATTTGGGTGGTCGCACGGCGTATGTTGGCAAGGTAAAAGACGACCAGCTTGGCGCGATTTTTGCCCATGATTTGCGCGCCCAAGGTGCGGTTTATGAAACGACCTTTGCCCCCAAAGATGCTGTTGATGAAACTGGCCGTTGTTTGATCGTTGTAACCCCAGATGGTGAACGGTCGATGAATACTTATCTGGGCGTGACCGAATTTTTGACCGCAGATGATATCGACGAGACCCAGATGGCCCAAGCCGAATGGATCTACCTTGAGGGGTATCGGTTTGACGGACCCGAAAGCCATGCCGCATTTGCCAAAGCAATTACTGCGTGCCGGACTGCAGGCGGACGGGTGTCGCTGACACTTTCTGATCCGTTTTGCGTAAGCCGCCACCGCGATGCGTTTCGTGCGATGATCAAATCCGACGTTGATCTGTTGTTCTGTAACCGTGCCGAGATGCTTTCAATGTATGAGACTGACAACTTTGACGCTGCTTTGGCGCAAGCGGCCACAGAGGTTGCGATTGTTGCTTGTACTGACGCCGAAAACGGCGCGCATATTTTGTCCGGGACCGATCATTGGCACGTCGCTGCTGCGCCAGTTCAAATTGTTGACGCTACAGGTGCAGGTGATTTGTTCGCGGGCGCGTTTCTTTGGGCGCTGACCCATAATTACGCGCTGTCTGATTGTGGGCGCGCTGGAAATATTGCGGCTGCCGAAGTCATTAGCCATATCGGGGCTCGACCTGAATCTGACCTGAGCGCGCTTATCGCGCAGGCGGGGCTTGCGCCAACAAAATAGCGTTGGTCAAAATATTAAGGTGCGCTGCCAGCCCAAAGTCGCGAGGCGCAAGGGGCGTGGCAGCGGCTTTTTCGTCGGCGGTCATCGGCATGTCTGCCTGTACCGCAGATCGACCAGACCAGACCTCGGTAAACATTAAGTAAATGCGCGCTTTTTCCGAGCCCATATATGTTGGGGGTGAGACCATGGGTCGAGGGGGCTAGCCCCCTTTTTTCTTATTCCCCAAGTTTTGCGTGGATTTCCGCGAGGCCGATCTCACCGATGGGCATTTTATTGCTTGGATCGTCAAAATCATATTTGAACAACTGGAAATCCTTTTTGTAGATTTCCCACATCAGGTGCATCGAGATATCATCAAAGTAATCTTCAACCGGATGTAACCGCTTGGGGCCGTGCCCTTCGCTTTCGTTGAACCGTGGAATTGCGGTAAGGTCCACTGCGTTGGGTGTTTCAATTTTGTCGAGAACCTGCTGCATGCCGTCGTTGAACTGTTCAGTCCAAAAAATCTTGTCATAACGCCCACCGTTCACGATGAATGTGGAAAGGTGCCCAGACATGGCCGACCAGTGGATGTCTGGTTCCATTGGCCGCCGCCAGCGGATGGTGTCGCGTGCAAAAAGCAAGAAGCGACGGAACGATTTGATTTGGTCAAACTCGAAACCGGTGTCTGGATCGCCAACTTCGATCCCGTATTTTTGGATCAAAAGCGGGACAAGGTTGCCCCGATACCGTTTGCCATTGCGCTGAATGCCGCAAATCTTATCAAAGAACGACGACAAAATCCGCGTATATGGATTGCGCACGCAGGTAAAAGCAAAACTGTCGTGGGCTTTTACGTTGGCGGTGATCAGCGGTTGGCTGTCATCCATCGCCCATTTGTGCATACCACCTTTGGCATCATGAATATCCCCGTCGAAAAACGTGCCGTGATCGGAATAATACATGATCTGCCCAATCGTAGAGCAGGCGCATTTAGGTACAACGCGGTAAACCACGCTCTCACTTTCGGTCATCCAAGTGCCGGGAAACCCCATTTACTTCGTCTCCAATTACCTACGCACGCAACACCAACTTGTCGTTTCCGTCATAGTTGACACACAAGAGCAAAGAAACCCTGTATTTTCAACGCATGTTTACGCTATTAGGTGTAAACATTCATGGGTCCTGAGGTAAATTGTTTCCAGTATGGCAAAAATCGCTTTCATTCTTCTGTGTCATAAAGACCCTGACGCCATTATCCAGCAGGCGCAGCAGCTGACGGCTGTGGGGGATTTTATTGCGATCCATTTTGATGCCCGCGCCCCTGCAGCGGCGTTCGCGCAAATACAGTCTGCATTGGCAGGCAACCCCAATGTCGTCTTTGCCAAAAAGCGTATAAAGTGCGGGTGGGGCGAATGGTCTTTGGTGCAAGCCACCCTTTATGCAGTGGAAGCAGCGGTCGACGCGTTCCCGCGTGCCACCCATTTTTATATGGTGTCCGGCGACTGCATGGCGATCAAGTCTGCGAAATATGCGCATCAGTTTTTGGACGATAACGATGTCGATTATGTTGAAAGCTTTGATTATTTTGAGAGCGAATGGATCAAGACCGGCTTTAAGGAAGAACGGTTAATCTACCGCCACTTCTTTAATGAGCGCACACAAAAGCGTTTATTTTACGCGTCATTTTGGTTTCAGCGTCGGTTTGGTATCACCCGCAAGGTGCCTGCCGACATCCAAGTTATGATTGGATCGCAATGGTGGGTGCTGCGTCGTCGCACGATTGAATGGATTGTCGATTTCACCAAAAAGCGCAAAGATGTGATGCGGTTCTTCCGCACGACGTGGATTCCCGACGAGACATTTTTCCAAACGCTTGTGCGCCATTTGGTCCCTGCCAACGAAATTCAAACCCGCACGATGACATTTTTGATGTTTACCGATTACGGGATGCCGGTGACGTTTTACAACGATCATTACGATTTATTATTGGCCCAAGACAGTCTGTTTGCCCGCAAGATCAGCACCGAGGCAACCGAGTTGAAGACCCGCTTGGGTAAACTTTATGCGTCGGGCCGTGACGATTTTAAGGTGTCGAACGAAGGCCGTGGATTGTTCAAATTCCTGAGCGGGCGTGGCCACATTGGTCGGAGGTTTGCATCCCGATTTTGGGAAACCGAAACATCGTTGGGCCGTGAGCGCGAGCTGTTGATCATCGCGTGCAAAAAATGGCATGTCGCCAAGCGCCTTGTTGGGGCGATCCGTCATCATACGGATATCCCGACGATTGAGTATTTGTTTGACGAACAAGACGCGTCCCTGCCGGACCTTGGTGGTATCCAGTCCAATCTGGAAAAGCGCACAAGGCACCGCCGCGCATTGATGCGCATGTTGTTCGATTATTATGACACTGACCGTCTGATTATTTGTCTTGATACTGCCAGCCTCGATTTGATGCAGGATTTCTTTTCGGACCGGTCGACGACAAAATTGCTAGAGCTTGAGTGCAGTTTGACAGATGAATATCTGGCCGGTCACGCCCGCTGTGTCGGGCTTGCTGGCGACCAGACGTCGGACGAGACGTTGGCCCAGTTATTGCCCACCATCCGTTATGACGTGCTGTTTGAAAGCGACCGCATTCGTGATGCCGGGTTCGAGAACTATGGCCGTATCGTGGAGGCGGCTAGCCCTCAGGACAATGCCCATCCAATTGCCCGCTTTCTATCGGTCGACGATGAGACTGCCCGCCAGATTGCCGAAACCCCTCACCTGTTTGTTGATTAAAGGCCTAACTGATGACGTTTGACTATGATGACCAGAATATCTTTGCCAAAATCCTACGCGGCGAGATCCCGAATTCCACAGTGTTTGAGAGCGACTATGCCTTGGCGTTCAACGATATTTCCCCGCAGGCGGCGGTGCATGTGCTGGTGATCCCCAAGGGGCCGTATGTCAGTTTGGATCATTTCGCGCGCGATGCGAGCCCCGCTGAGCAAATTGGTTTCTTTGCCGCTGTGGCCGAAGTTTGTGCTGCCACAGGCGTTGAGGCTGGGTTCCGCGCCATCGCCAACACCCGTGCCGACGGCGTGCAGGACGTGCCGCATTTTCACATGCATATTATTGGCGGTCAGCAGTTGGGACGTATGTTGCCGAAATAGGCGCGCAGCTAGTTTTTGGTTAGTGCCAAGAAGACGTCTTCGAGGTCGGATTGTTCTGTGGTGATGTCTTTGATTTCTATCTTCGCATTCCTGATCAAGTCGAGCACTGCGTCCGCGCTGGTGATGCTGGACTGATAGGTAAAGGCCAATTGCCCGTTGTCTCGTTTGGCCCCTGTGATCGTGTCAGGTAGCGCGGGCATGGTGCTGTCGCGCGCAGGCGTAATCACCAGTGTTTTATGGTCAAGCCGTCCCAGCAGATTTTTGGTACTGTCCCGCACGATCAATTTGCCGTGGTTGATGATGCCGATTTCGTCGCAAATTGCTTCGGCTTCTTCTAGATAATGCGTGGTCAGGATGATCGTCACACCCGCCGCGTTCATTTCGCGCACATTATCCCACAGCATGTTGCGCAACGAAATGTCGACGCCAGCGGTGGGTTCATCAAGCACGAGGATTTGCGGCGAATGCACGAGTGCTTTGCCAAGAAGGAGTCGCCGCCGCATACCGCCAGAAAGCGACCGCGAGTGGGCGTTTGCCTTGTCTGTCAGGCCGATGAGTTCGAGAATTTCTGCGGTTTTTCGCTGGGACTTTGGCACGCCGTAAAGCCCTGCTTGCACATCGAGCGACCCTGCGGGCGTGAAGAACGGATCAAGATGCGGTTCTTGTGGCATGATACCGATGGAAGCGCGGCTTTGCCGTGGGTTTGCATCTTGATCAAAGCCCCAAATTTCCACCGTCCCTGCGGATTTGGTGACAAGCCCTGCGAGGATGTTGATCAGAGTGGACTTGCCTGCGCCGTTTGGCCCCAACAGCCCAAAGATCGTACCGCGTGGAATGTTCAAGTCGATCCCGTGCAGGGCTGTTTTCGCTTCAGATTTACCGGTGGCTGCGTAGGTCTTTTTCAGACTGGAAATTTCGATTGCATTGGATGTCATGTGCGTCTTTCCTAGCCTGTCCGGCTTGTGTTATGGGGTATGTAAGGCGGGTTATGGCTCGCGGCAACCAGACAGGACCGGATATGACCACACCCGCACCAGAAACGAAGATCGTGAACGAATACCGCGTGGCCTGTGATGGTGGCGGCGCGTCCGGCCACCCACGTGTTTGGCTGCAAATTTCAGGTGAGCATGGCTGGGTTGAATGCCCGTATTGCGATGCAAAGCTGGTCCACAAAGATTTTGAAGGCAAGGTTTGATGGCGCGCGTAGCACTGTCGAGCGACCATGCCGATATTCCGCTGCGTCAAGCAATTGCCGCGCATATGACCGCCAAGGGCTGGGACGTTGTTGATATCGGCCCTACCGCTGACGCTAGCACGGATTACCCAAAGCATGGTCAAGCTGCGGCCCAATTGGTTGCGTCGGGCGATTGCGCGCTTGGCGTTATTTTGTGCGGTACTGGCCAAGGCATTATGATGGCGGCAAATAAGGTTGCGGGCATCCGCTGCGGTGTTTGTTCTGACACGTTTTCTGCCCGCATGATCCGTCAGCACAACAATGCCAATATGCTGTCTCTTGGTGCGCGTGTGGTCGGCAAAGGTCTTGTGATGGATATCGTTGATGCGTTTCTGGATGCCGAATTTGAAGGTGGTCGCCACGCAATCCGCGTGGATATGATCGAGGGCTAGGTTAAGCGCTGGCAGCGCATTCGCGTTTCTGACAAACTGCCCCAAAGCGCACGAAGGGGCCATACATGACACAGAAATTCGGCAAAGGGTGCCATCTGCATCTGATTGATGGTTCGGCGTATATTTTTCGTGCTTATCATGCGTTGCCTCCACTGACCCGAAAGTCGGACGGATTGCCTGTTGGCGCTGTCAGCGGATTTGTGAACATGTTGCAGCGGTATTTGCAGGGCAATACTGGCCCCGATGCACCGACCCATGTTGCCGTGATTTTCGACAAGGGCAGCCATACGTTTCGCAACGAAATGTATGACCAATACAAAGCCAACCGCGATGCGATGCCAGAGGATTTGCGCCCGCAGATGCCCCTGACCCGCGAGGCGACCCGTGCGTTTAACATTGCTTGCGAAGAAATCGAAGGGTTTGAGGCCGATGACATTATCGCCACCCTTGCCCATCTGGGTCGTGATGCCGGTGGTCGTGTCACGATTTTGTCGTCCGATAAGGATTTAATGCAGCTTGTTGGTGGCGGCGTTGAGATGCTTGATCCGATGAAGAATAAGATCATTGATACTGACGGCGTGCGTGAGAAATTTGGCGTTGGGCCGGAGCGGGTTGTCGATGTGCAAGCACTGGCTGGTGATAGCGTGGATAACGTGCCCGGTGCCCCCGGAATTGGGATTAAAACCGCTGCATTGTTGATCAACGAGTACGGCGATCTTGAGACATTGCTGGACCGTGCGGGCGAGATTAAGCAGCCTAAGCGCCGTGAAAGTCTGATTGATAATCGTGCCCAGATTGAGCTGTCAAAGAGACTGGTCAGCCTTGATTGCGCGATGGATTTGCCGTTTGATTTGGACAGTCTTGAAGTCAAGGATGCTGTGCCAGAGGACCTGCTGGCGTTCTTGGCAAAGATGGAATTCCGCACGATTGTGAAACGTGTGGCAGATAAGTTTGGCACTGCTGCACCTGTGATTGAAGATGCCGCACCTGCGGGGGCGGTTGAGGCGGTTCCATTCAATTCCGATGCTTATGAAAAAGTGTCTGATGCTGCCGCATTGCAGGTCTGGATCGACCGGATTTATGCCCGTGGGTATGTGGCTGTTGATACCGAAACGACTGCGCTGAATGAAATGCGCGCCGAGTTGGTTGGGGTGTCGTTGTGTGTCGAGGCTGGTCAGGCTTGTTACATTCCGTTGATCCATAAGGCCGCTGCTCAAGATGATTTGTTTGGGTCCGATGCCCGTGCTGAGGGGCAGATGGATTTTGACGCCTGCATCGTGATGCTAAAGCCGATGTTGCAGGATGAGAGCATCCTGAAAATCGGGCAGAATATGAAATACGATTCCAAGATTTTTACCCGCGTTGGTGTGGATATTCATCCGATAGACGACACAATGTTGATGTCTTATGCGATGCATGGCGGCTTGCATAATCATGGCATGGATTTGCTGTCGCAGCGGTATTTGGGTCATACGCCCATTCCGATCAAGCCGCTGTTGGGCACGGGGAAATCTGCGATCACGTTTGACCGTGTGCCGATTGATGATGCGGTGAAATATGCAGCCGAGGATGCTGATATTACGCTGCGCCTTTGGCAGATGTTCAAGCCATTGTTGCATACCAAGAATGTCACGACTGTTTATGAGACGTTGGAGCGTCCGCTGGTGCCTGTGTTGGCCCAGATGGAAATGCACGGCGTTAAGGTGGACCGCGATGCGCTGAGCCGGATGTCGAATTCTTTTGCGCAGAAAATGGCGGGACTTGAGGCGGGTATTCACGAGATCGTCGGTCGGCCGTTTAACGTCGCATCCCCCAAGCAGTTGGGCGAGATATTGTTCGACGAAATGGGTCTTGAGATGCCGGATGGTAAGAAGCCATCGACGGGTAAAACGGGCGCTTATTCGACGGGTGCTGACGTGCTGGAAGACCTTGCGACGATTCATGATTTGCCGCGACTGATTTTGGATTGGCGTCAGTTGGCCAAGCTGAAATCGACGTATACTGATGCGCTGCAGGAACATATCAACGCTGAGACTGGCCGCGTGCATACGTCGTATTCGATTGCGGGGGCGAACACAGGGCGGTTGGCGTCAACGGACCCGAATTTGCAGAATATTCCGGTTCGGTCTGAAGAAGGCCGCCGTATTCGCGAGGCGTTTATTGCAGATGAAGGCAAGGTGCTGGTCAGTCTGGATTACAGTCAGATCGAGCTGCGGATTTTGGCGCATGTTGCAGGGATTGATGCGCTAAAGCAGGCGTTTAAGGATGGTGTTGATATTCACGCGCAGACCGCATCGGAGATGTTTGATGTGCCGCTGGAAGACATGACACCTGATATTCGTAGTCAGGCCAAAGCGATTAACTTTGGCGTGATTTACGGGATTTCGGGGTTTGGGTTGGCGCGGAACTTGCGGATACCTCGCAAAGAAGCGCAGGGGTTCATTGATCGTTACTTTGAGCGCTTTCCAGGTATTCGCACATATATGGATCAGACGGTGCAGTTCGCCAAGGATCACGATTATGTGGAAACGTTGTTTGGCCGTCGGATTAATACGCCCGAGATCAATGCCAAGGGACCGCAGGCAGGCTTTGCCAAGCGGGCCGCGATCAACGCCCCAATTCAGGGTACGGCCGCAGATGTAATTCGGCGTGCGATGATCCGTATGCCTGTGGCGATTGCCGATATTCCGGCCAAGATGCTGCTGCAGGTCCACGATGAATTGATCTTTGAAGTCGACGCAGATGCTGCGGATGATCTGATCGTTGCGGCCCGCGGGGTCATGGAAAATGCGTCTGATCCGGCGGTAAAATTGGACGTGAAATTGGTTGTGGATGCGGGGCAGGGCGCGAGCTGGGCCGAGGCGCATTAAGCATGATGGGTTAAAACCCATCCTACACAAAATTGGAAAGGGCAGGCGGTGCAGCCTGCCCTTTGTCGTATTAATTGACGGATTTTTCTTCGATCAGGTTGGCGTCGGTTTGTGCCGCTGATGCGATTTTAATCTGGCGGGGTTTCAGCGCCTCGGGTACTTCGCGGACCAAATCAATGTGCAGCATACCGTTTTCATGGGCTGCCCCTGTGACGCGTACATGCTCGGCCAATTGGAATCGCCGCTCAAACGCACGGGTTGCGATTCCGCGGTGCAGATAGGTTTTTTCCGCATCGTCGTCGGCCTTGCGCGCGGTGACGTGAAGCCCCCGATCTTTGACCTCAATGGCCAGATCATTTTCGCCGAAACCAGCGACCGCAATAGAGATGCGCCATGTGTCATCATCGGTCTTTTCGATGTTATAAGGCGGGTAGCTGGTGTTGTTTGCGTCGCTCGCAAGTGTTCGATCCATCAGATCAGCGATCTGGTCGAAGCCAACGGTTGCGCGGTAAAGTGGTGTCAAATCAAGAGTACGCATGGGTCATCCTTTATCAAGCGATAACAAGTGTTTGGCCTTCCGGTATTGGACAAGCCGTTTGAAGTTATGGACCCTGTTCAGGCATCCATACCAAATAAGTGGGGATGATGATTTGCGGTTTCAAGGGGGTGATGGTGATGCGGGTTTTGCGTATGATTGCCTACCACGCAGGCCTAGGGCCGCACGAATTTGGCGCCACCTTCACTGCGCTGACCGTTGATGATGACGTTTCGCGCACCGCCAGTGTGTTGCTGCGCAAAACTGGCCAACAAGGCGGCAAGAGGTTGCTGTAGCGACGTGCCGATAGAGATTATTTTGCCGTCTACCTCAGCCATTGCAGACACGACTGACACGATTTCAAACTGCCCGTCGCGCAGCCTGAACACTGGCGCGCCAGAAGACCCAAAGGCCACGTCACAGCTCATTAATAGGACCCCGTCTTGGCGTGACATGACGTTGCAGGTTTCTTGCAGGCTAGGCGCATTGGCCCGATCTCTTCCGTAGGACACGATGCCGATTTGATCGCCGGTTTGTGGCTGGCTTGCGATGGGATATGGGATGATCCGTCCGTTGCGAATGGGTTGGTCCAGTTCCAAGACCGCGATGTCGTTGACCACTTCGGCGGTGTCTGTGCTTGGTCCGCCGTGCACGTAATCGGGGTGCGCAAGAACGCGGGTGATGTTGCGCGATGCTGCGGCTCTGCCGTCGCGCAGCCCTGCCTCGAATGTAAAGCGGTTGGCTGCAATGGGCGTGTTGTCAATGTCGAACAGGCAGTGCGCCGCCGTGAGAATAATGCGCGGCTCGATCAAGGCTGCGGTGCAGAACCCTTTGCCCGCAATATCGAGCCTGCCGACCCCTTCCCAGCCTTTGCTGGCGTCGCGCGTTTCCAGCGCCACCAGCCGGCTGTCCTGGGCCAGTGCCGGCAGTGCCGCAAGTAATGCAATGATAACTGCTAGAAACCGCATCCGTATCCTCGTGGTCGTTTGCGCGGTTATTGTCCGCGCTTGCGGCGATAGTAAGGCATTAGCGCAGGATTGGCACCTGTGGAGTTTGCGGGCCGTTTCGGTCCAGTCCAGCGGGTCTTGGCCCCCCTGTCGCCCAATCGAGAAGTTCAACGGTGTGAACGATCGGCGTTTCGCTGGCTGACCCGATTTGCATCATGCAGCCGATGTTTCCCGCCGCGATGATATCGGGTTTTAGCGCCTCGAGGGTTTGCACTTTGCGGTCCCGCAACTGCCCTGATATTTCAGGTTGCATCAGGTTATAGGTGCCTGCGGACCCGCAGCAAAGGTGGCTATCTGCAGGCTCAAGAACCGTGAACCCTGCCTTTTTCAGCAGTGTTTTGGGGTGCGTTTTGATCTGTTGGCCGTGCTGCAAGGAACAGGCCGCGTGATAGGCGACTTTGGTGTCTTTTACGCCGCCTTCGGGCATGTCGAGCTTCATCAGGACTTCGGACACGTCCAGCGCGATGGCTGAAACCCGTGCTGCGTCTGCGGCTAGGTCGGAATTGCGGAACATATGCCCGTAATCTTTCACTGTTGTCCCGCAGCCAGAGGTGTTGATCACGATTGCATCTAGCCCTGCGTCCATTTCAGCGACCCAAGCGCGGATGTTTTTGGCTGCCGTTGCGTGGCTTTCGGTTTCTTTGCCCATGTGGTGGGTCAGCGCGCCGCAGCAACCTTGGCCTTTTGGGATCACAACTTCGGCCCCGAGCCGCGTCAGAAGCCGGATTGTGGCGTCGTTGATATCGGTGTTGAGCGCCCGCTGCGCACAGCCGGTCATCAGCGCCACACGCATCTTTTTATCCGCCACATGGAATGTTTGCGGGTCGTCGTTGCGTGACACGGGTGGAATCACCTTTGGCGCCATTTCGATCATCGCGCGCAGCCGTGGATCGGGGATGAACCGCATGAAGGGCCGCCCCATTTTGGCACCCAGCAGCGCAAGCCGGAACCTGTATGGATAAGGTAGGATACGCGCCAGCACCCACCGCAGGGCGCGGTCAGATAGGGGTCGTTTGTAGTTTTGTTCGATGTACGCACGCGCGTGATCGACCAGATGCATGTAATGCACCCCTGACGGGCAGGTCGTCATACACGCAAGGCACGAGAGGCATCGGTCGATGTGTTTGACGGTCTTTTCATCTGGCACCCGTTCGTTTTCTAGCATGTCCTTGATCAGGTAAATTCGGCCGCGTGGGCTATCAAGCTCGTCGCCCAAAATCTGGTAGGTCGGGCAGGTGGCCGTGCAGAACCCGCAGTGCACGCAGGCCCGCAAAATATCGTTCGCCCGCGAGGTTCCGGGATCGGTGAGCTGTTCAGGTGTGAATGTCGTTTGCATTAGCCCATGATCCCTGTGTTGAGTATTCCGCGCGGGTCGAATTTGGCCCGAAGTCCTGTGGAAATGGCCGCCAATGGCGCAGGTTCGGGATGGAATGTTTGACCTGTTCCACGGATCAACGTCGCGTATCCTGCGGTGCCGATCATCGCGGTCCGCACATCTGTTCCCACGGGACAAAGCGCCCAGATTAACCCGCCGCCCCAGTCGTATTGCACTGCGTCTGCGCCGATTTTTGCGGCAAGCGCTGCTGCGTCTGATGGCTTGACGGATATGCGCCACACGTCGCCTGTTTTGCCCGCAAATGCGGTCACGTCACGGATCGCGGACCAGTCGCCGGCGATGTCTTGCATGGTTCCAAATGGCGCCAGTAATTTTGACAGTGCATCAGCGCGGTAGGCCACGGATGCTGCAAACCCTTCGAGCCTGAAGTGGGTGAGGGACTGTGCCGGATCGTGGGCCACGCCTGTTACTTCAAAGGGTGATCCAAGGGCTGCTGACATCGCCTGAATGGCTGTCGTATCGTCGAGGCCTGACAGGGTCAGGGTTGTTTCCGCCTCGACTGCGGGCAACACTTTGAATGATACTTCGGTCAGGACGCCAAGCGTGCCGTAGGCCCCTGCCATCAATTTTACCAAGTCATAGCCAGTGACGTTTTTCATCACTCGGCCCCCGTTTTTGACGATGTTGCCAGCGCCGTCGACAAAGCGAACGCCAAGCAGAAAATCGCGGCAGGCCCCGACCGAAATGCGGCGCGGGCCAGAAATGTTTGCGGCCACAACGCCCCCGATTGTTGGCTGTCCACTGGTTCCCATCAGGGCGCGGTGATCCATCGGATCAAACGCAAGCCGTTGATTTTGGGTGGCAAGCGTAGCCTCGATATCGGCAACAGGCGTGCCAGCCCGCGCGACCAATGTCAGCGCGCCGGGTTCGTGCAGCGTGATCCCTGATAATGCGGCGGTCGAAAGCACCTCACCCATAACATGGCCAATGGGCCGCGTGCCGCCGCCAACAATGCGCAACGGGCCGTTTGCGGCTTTGATCATATCGCTGAGTTCAAGTTCAGATGTGGGGGTCATGTTGGATTCTTTCGGGCAGGAATTTGCTATGCGACGCGGCGGGGTTCGGAGGCGTCTAAGGGGAACACCTTGGCCGCGTTCAGCAACCATTTGGGATCAAACACGTCTTTGACGGCCATCTGCGCCTCTAGGTCTGCAGCGCTGAATTGCACATGCATCAGGTCGCGTTTTTCGATTCCGACGCCGTGTTCACCTGTGAGGCAACCGCCGACTTCGACGCAGAGTTTCAGGATTTCAGCGCCGAATTCTTCGCAGAGTTCGAGGTCGCCTTCTTTGTTGGCATCAAACAAGATCAGTGGGTGCATATTGCCGTCGCCTGCGTGGAATACGTTGCCGACATCGAGGCCGAATTCTTTGGACATCTCGGAAATCCGGCGCAGCACATAGGGCAGTTCTGACACAGGGATTGTTCCGTCCAGACACATGTAATCGTTGATTTGGCCCATCGCCCCAAACGCGGATTTACGGCCCAACCAGATGCGGCCTGCCTCGTCGGCGTCTTTGGCTTCGCGCAATTCCACGGGGTTATGTTTCGCCGCGATCTTCATGATAAGCGCCAGCTGCGCGTCGATTTCGGCGTCTGATCCTTCGACTTCGACGATCAGCAGGGCCTCGCACATTGGGTATCCGGCGTGCGCGAAATTCTCGGTGGCCTCGATGCAGGGGCGGTCCATGAATTCGATGGCGACGGGTAGCACGCCTGCTTTGATAATGTCGGTGACAACCTGTCCGGCGACCTCGGAACTGTCATAGCCCATCAACACGGGGCGCGCCCCTTCGGGTTTGGGAAGGATGCGCAGGGTGGCTTCGGTGACGACCCCAAGCTGGCCTTCTGATCCGCAGATCACGCCAAGCAGATCAAGTCCGCCTGCGTCCATATGCGCGCCGCCGATGTCCACCACGGTCCCGTCCATCATGACCATGGTCACGCCCATCAGGTTGTTTGTGGTCACGCCGTATTTGAGGCAGTGTGCCCCGCCGGAATTCATTGCGATGTTGCCTGCGATGGCGCAAGCAAGCTGGCTGGACGGATCGGGCGCATAGAAGAACCCGTTTGCCTCCACTGCGCCGGTCACGGACAGGTTTGTGCGTCCTGTTTGCACACGGATGTAGCGGTCATCATAATTTGTCTCGATCACGCCATTCATCTTGGCGACGCCAAGAATGACGCTATCTGCGGTCGGCAGCGCGCCACCCGCAAGCGAGGTTCCCGATCCGCGCGGCACGACGGGCACGCCCAGTTCATGGCAGATTTTCAAGACGGCGGCGACTTCATCTGTGTTGCTTGGCAGAACCGCACACATGGGCGGGCATCGATATGCGGTTAGCCCGTCACATTCGTAGGCCCGTGTTTCGACCACATCCGCGATAACGGCGTCTTTTGGCAGCACTGCAAGCAACCGCGCGACGATCTGATCTTTGCGTTCAATTACACTGGCGTCAGGGATTGGCATTTGCATGGCGATTCTCCGATATGGTCCAATTGGTAAACAAATATAACCAATTTATGTGGATGGCAAGTTTTTCCGATCCGCTGTACTGAGCCTTATGACAATGTTAGAACACGCCGCCCTTTTGCAGGCCCTTGATTGGGTTGCCATCATTTACTTGGTTGGAGCGTGGCTGTTGCTGAGCCGTATCATTGAACACCCGCCGAAATCGCGCCCGTCTGTCACGGTCTTAATGTCCGAGCGTCGCCGCGATTGGATGCGTGTCTTTGTTGATCGTGATCCGCGCATTTTTGACAGTCAGATTTTGGCGAGCCTGCGTCAGGGTACATCATTTTTCGCGTCGACCTGCATTTTTGCCATTGGTGGTGTGCTGGCCTTGGCCAAGAATACGGACCCCCTAATTGGTGTCGCCCAAGAGGTTACGGCCGTGATGACCCCAGTATTGATTATTCAGATTAAGCTGGCTGTCGTGGCCTTGTTTCTGACCAATGCGTTTTTGAAATTTGTCTGGGCGAACCGCGTTTTCGGTTATTGTGCTGTGCTGATGGCCGCTGTGCCCAATGACCCGAATGATCCAATTTCCCACCCGCGCGCCGCCCAAGCCGCCGAGCTAAACATCCGTGCTGCTATTAATTTTAACCGCGGCTTGCGTGGTATGTATTTTGCGTTGGGCGCATTGGCGTGGCTTTTGGGAGCCGTGCCGCTGATGATTTCGGTGACCGTGGTCATCTGGGTCGTCGGGTCGCGCGAGTTTACATCGGTTCCGCGCGATATCCTGCTAAAGCAAGACCCATGAAGTACGCAATTATATTGGCGTTTTGGGCAGGGGCCGCATCTGCTGATGCACCTTTGATTGAAGGCGCAACGTTCGCGAATGGTCGGTTTGATGTGACGTTGTCGCATCCTGACACGGGGTGGGATCACTACGCCGATGGCTGGCGTGTCGAAGATGCAAGCGGCGCTGTATTGGGCCTGCGCGTGTTGGGGCACCCGCATGTCACCGAACAACCGTTTACGCGGTCATTGAAAACAGGGGGCCCATTGCCTGCTGTAGTTTATATCCGGTCGCGCTGTATCGTTGATGGGTGGTCGACGGGCAGGTTTGAACTCGTAACGCGGTAGGATGGGTTTTAACCCATCTTGCGTCCTTCGCGCAGCCATGCTGCAATGCTTAGCACCGCCGCCAACAGCAAAAACGCCCATGCAGGCAAGACCGGATTGCTGCTAATATCTGCGGTTTGATACGCACCGCGTGGTGTGATCCCGATCCAGCCACGTCCAGCTGCGGGGCGCCCCGCACGTACGCTGCGCACCGCAAAATCACCATCGGCCATCGCCAAGGTCCCACCGCGTGTACTGTCCACAATTGGCCGCAAGGTTTCCCCTGATGCGATGGTTTGTTCAAACTCGCGCGGCGCCGTCGGACCCAAAGCGATGACGGTTTCTTTGTCTGCCTCGCTCAGGCGGTAAAGGCCCACATCGGGCGCCGTCCACATCGTCTCGAACCGGCCAGGCGACACCTCTTTGAGGCTCAAGATCGTTTGCGATCCATCTGGGTGCGTCACGGTTACATCCCCTGCCGTATCGGTCAATGTCCGCCGGATGATCCGCATCGTTTGACCGCTTGCTTGCGCAAACAGCGCTTCTTCTTCCAGATCGGGTTCTTTCATCATCCAATGAGCCAAGCGCCGCAGCAGTTCCAATTGCGGCCCGCCACCTTCGAATCCCCGATCCCAGAGCCATGATTGATCCGACGCGATCAGCGCCACGCGCCCGTCGCCAATCCGGTCGATGGTCAGTAGCGGACGGTTATCCAAGCCCGACATTACTGTGTTCGCGGTGACAGGCACGATCACGTCGACCAGCCGGAACCAGCGCCCCCAACCGGGCCCTTCACCATCTGGGTTGGGCGAAAATTTCTCTAATCCTTCGGTCACCGGATGTCGCGCCCCGAGGTCGGTGATTTGCGGTGTGAACCCTTCTTCAAATACCCGCGCTGTCGGTGCACCGGGTAGGATTTGCCCCAAGGGGGACCGGTAGATGCTTTCCGCCCCGCCGTATTCTGGCCCTGACGAGATTAGCACAGCCCCGCCATTGATGACGTAGTCGGTGATGCTGTCGAAATACGCAGCAGGCAAAATGCCCCGTCTGCGGTAGCGATCAAAGATGATCAGGTCAAAGTCGTTGATCTTTTCCAAGAACAGTTCACGTGTCGGAAACGCGATCAGCGATAGTTCGTCGACTGGCACGCCGTCTTGTTTTTCGGGTGGTCGCAGGATGGTGAAATGCACGAGGTCGACGCCTGCGTCAGATTTCAGCAGGTTCCGCCAAGTGCGTTCGCCTGGATGCGGCTCTCCTGATACCAGCAAGACCCGCAACCTGTCGCGCACCCCGTTGATCTGCACGACGGCTGCATTGTTCCGGTCTGTCAGCTCGCCGTCTACTAACGGTGTCGCGAATTGCACGACGTTCATACCGCCATGCGGCAGGTCCAGAGGTAATTCGATATCTTGGCCCACAGGTACCTGAAAGCTGATGGGTGCGTCGCCATCAATCGCAATTGACAGGCTGACCACCGCGTCCGCCGTTGGTGCTGCACCCTGATCGTCGATCCGCAGTGTTAGCGTCACCGTTTCACCCATGATCGCAAAGGCGGGTGCGTTTGATACTGTCAGCCGCCGGTCCCAATCGGTGTCCCGACCTGACAAAAGCGTGTGGATCGGTGCGGGCAGGTTTGGCGCGCGTCCAATATCGTGCAGTCGCCCGTCGGTCAGTGTCACGATCCCTGCAACACGCGCTTGTGGTTCTTCGGCCAATGCCGTCGACAGTGATGTCATAAGTTGCGTGCCAGCGTCGCCGTCCCCGTCGGGCACGGTCACGATCCGCAGTTCGGTGTTTTCCAGTCTTGCGATTTGTGTGCTTAGCCGTGCCAGCGCGTCAGCCGTTTGATCGGTCCGGTCGCTTAGCTTTTGACTGGCGGTTTCGTCTACTAACGCGATGACGATGTCGGACAGCGGCGCGCGGTCTTCGCGCAGGATCGATGGGTTGCCCAGTGCCCCCAACACGGCAAGTGCTGCAAGCCCGCGTAGCCACCAGCCATTCAGTCGGCGCCAAGCGGCAAAGCCTATCCCGAGTGCAGCCAATACGGCCAACGCATAGACCGCTATTAACGGCACCAATGGATCGAGGATCAGTGTGTTTGTCATCGCCTATTGCCCCAAACGGTCAAGAAGAGCGGGGACGTGCACTTGGTCGGATTTATAGTTTCCTGTCAGCACATGCATGATCAGATTGACCCCGAACCGTAGCGCAAATTCCCGCTGCCGTTCACCTGCTGTGCCGCGCCCGACGGGGAACATCCGGTTTCCGTATTGATCCACCGCCCATGCCCGCGCCCAGTCGTTGCCGCCGATAACCACGGGTGTCACGCCGTCGTTGAGATTACGAAATGGCATGCCCTCGGCCAGTTCGGCCCCTGCGGGGGATGCTTCAACCCAGATGTCCCGACTGGCATAACGCCCGGGGAAATCTTGCAGCAGGTAGAATGTGCGCGTCAGCACGTGGTCTTGCGGAATCGGCTCAATCGCCGGAATATCGAGACCGCGCGCGATGGCTTGCAGCTTGCGCCCCTCTGGGCTGCCCGACCCGAACCCTGCTGTGTCCGCGTCGCGCGTGTCAAACAGGATCATCCCGCCAGACCGCAGATAGCGGTTAAGCTTGCCGTAAGCATTGCGGCTGGGCAGCGGTTGGTCAGCGGTGACCGGCCAATACAGGAACGGGTAGAACGCCAATTCGTCGCGTTCTAGATCGATCGCATGGGGATCGTTTGGTTCAATTGACGTGCGCCGGAATAAGGTTTGCGACAGCCCCAGCAGCCCTGCGCCTGCCTGTGCGTCGACGTCTGTGTCGCCTGTGATGATGTGCCCCAGAACGACGGCGGTGGTGGCTGCGATGGCGTCTTCGTCGGTTTGTGCTTGGGCGTCAGGTGTGAATGCCAACATGAGAATGAGCGCCATAGCCACGTCACCACGGGGTCCGCGCAGCCGTCCGCCGATCAGCAGTGATGCTATGATATCGAGGATCAGCAGCCCAAGTGCGCCCGCCAGCAGCCATCCTTTGAATGCGGTTTCGCGCATGCCGGCCAGACCTTGCACGTTGATACGTGCGGGCCATGCGGCAACGTTGAGCGTTGCGTCAGGCCCGACAACGTTGACGGCAATCTGTTGATCTGCGCCGGAATACAGCCCCGGATGTAGGTCGGGCCCAGCGGATTTGGTGCTGAGGATCTCGCCGTCGACGCCTGTGAGTGTCCCGCCGTCTTGTAGTCGCCCGAACCCGTCAAGCACCTGCGTGGGTTGCCATGTTGTACCGGCCAACGCTTGCGCATCGCCGGCGGAGGGCCGCGTTGAAATCGCCAGCCGTTCAAGCATTTGCACGAACAACCCTGACAGAGGCAGCGATGACCATTCGGCGTTGGCCGTCACATGGACCAGCACGACTTGGCCCTCGCCAATGGTCTTTCGTGTGACCAGCGGCGTCCCGTCTGCCAGTTGCGCGATGACGCGGGTGGCGAGCGTTGGATCGGGTTGTGCCATGACCTGTGCGCTGACCGTTACGTCGTCAGGGATCACCAGTCCAAAGAATGGCGAGGTGTCACTGAACGGTGCGAGTGCTTTTGGTTCACCCCAGCTCATGGCGCCGCCGACGCTGCGTCCGCCTGACCGTAGGCGCACCGGTAGTAACGGGTCTTCGGCGTCGCGTCCAAGGTCAGATGCCGCCAGCCGTGGCCCCGCAAAGCGCAAAAGCAGCCCGCCGTTTTCGACCCATGTGATTGTGCCGTCGGTTTCTGTGCCCGCCAAGGTCGCCACGTCGGCCAGCACGATCACATCGGGGTTGGCCAGCAAAATGTCGGTCAAGGTTCCATCAATAAGGTCAGCTGTCGGCACCAAGGCTTCGCGCAGGTAATGCAGCGGTGACAACAGGTTCAATTCTTCGCGGCTGCCGCGCCCTGCGATCAGCGCGACCTCGCGTCGTTTGAGCGCATCATCTGTCAGCGTGACAGCACCTGCGGACCGCTGGCCAGTGATCTCAAAACGTGTGATCCGGTTGCGCAGTTCTGGTGGCAGGATAAGCGCGGTTGTTCCGGTCGCGTCGCCAGCCTCAAATTCAAGCGTCACTGTTTGAAGTTGCCTTTCGGTGCCCGCAGGGTCGAGCCCGATGGCTGTGACGGACACGGATATCGGCGCCCCGATTGGCGTGCGGATCGCAGCTAGGGTGATTGCCCCGTCCTCAAAGACAGCGGGCTGAAGCCCAAAGGTTGCGCGCGGCGATTGGAAGACTGTGACGGTGCCTTTCGCCTCGAATGCGGAAAGCGCTGCTGTTCGCCCTTCCCAGTCGATGCCGTCTGACATCCACTGTGTTTCAAAATTTGCGGTTTGTGCGGATACCCAATTAGCCACGGCGCGTGGTTGCCATGGGTGTGGTTGCAGGTTTGCAAGGCGGCTTTGCCAAGTGCTTGCCGCACTGAATGTCAGATCGCCCGTGGGCAAGTTGGACAGGTTTACGACGCTGACGGGTCGGTCATTGCGCGCCGCCTTTGACAGCAGTGCATCGACCCGTTTGATGCGCGCCGTCCAGTTGGGTGCGCCTGCCCATGATCCATCAAGTGCGATCAGCAGGTTGCCAGTTCCTGCGCGGTTGTCGGTTGGGTTGAGCACTGGGCCTGCGAAGCCGATGATCAGGGCTGCGACCGCGAGGAGCCGAAGTAGCAAAAGCCACCACGGTGTGCGGTCGGACTGGCTTTCGTCGTCTTGTAGGCCGAGCAAAAGTGCCACGCCGGGAAAACGTCGTTTGACGGGAGCTGGTGGTACTGCGCGCAGTAATATCCACAAGATTGGCAAGACGATCAGGCCAAGCAAAAGCAGGGGCGCGGTGAAGCCGAGGGGGCCGAGTGACCACATTTATCGCGCCTCCAGTGATTGGTATAGCCAGAGCAGGGCGGATGTTGCGGGGGTGTTTGTGTGGTGCGTGTGGAACTGCCAACCGGTTCGGCGC
>ENA-ORXF01000904-ORXF01000904.1-marine-metagenome-genome-assembly--contig:-NODE-904-length-20194-cov-15.678531_pt1 | contig 20194 bp, 26 predicted proteins | sample MGYA00237864_ERZ511476 | MGnify/ENA primary metagenome ERZ511476 (study PRJEB26306, sample SAMN06343908) | marine metagenome | isolation source: coastal waters | place: Atlantic Ocean: West Antarctic...
GCAGAACTCTGGCATAAGTGGAATGGTACATCTTGTACAGATACTAGGGCAGCTATTATATTTGCAGGGCTTGTTAGCCCAGAGTTTAAAGAATTAGTAAAAGCAAATACTTCAGGGAGCATACAGCCAAAAACAGTAGAGAGAAACAGGACTTATAATTACCTTATGAATAAATATCACAGTCATTACAAGGGTGCTTTAGGTGCTAATCTCTGGAGTGTTTATAATACTCTGACAGATTGGGGAACGCACATTCAAAGTAAGTCAGTTAATGTAGCAGGTATGCAGCACAGAAGGTCGGCTGTAATACAAAAAGTTCTTGACACTCCTTACTTTATAGCAGCATAACTTACATAGTGTAGTACTTTAGGGGGTGTAAAAGCCCCCTCTTTTTAAGGAGAATAACAATGGTTGCAAGAGATAGAGTAACAGTAGACTTAGAAGAACACATGATAGAGTCTGAAGAAGACTACAGAAACTCAGCAGAATACAAGCAGGAATGGGCTGATTTTATAGCTGATTCAGAAAGAGATAGATTAATATCCGAAGAACTAAATAGGAAAAAATCATGAACGAGAATTTTAATTTTAGGAATAGAAAAATCAAAGATGTAATGACTAAAGAAAAAAAAGCAGAATTAAAATCAAATATAAGAGGACATGTTCAAGCGTATATAAATTCTGGAGGTCAGATACAACACTGCACTCCCTGTACTTTTAAAACTAAAGAGAAAGCTACTAAAAGACAAGTAGCTATAGGTAAAGGAAAAAAATAATGATTAGTTTAAATACTTATAAAGAATTAAAAGATATACTTAACGATGTAGCAGGTGTTGCATGGGATAATAAAGATGATGTAGAATACATACAGGCTATCATGTTGATCGTTTATCATTATGAAGAAAAGAAAAAAGAAATAAAAGATTAAGGAGTGGGTTATGTTTACTTCATTAATGTGTGTGGCAGTTGCAGTTTACTTTGAAGCAAGAGGGGAGCCTAGTGCTGGTCAAATAGCAGTGGCTCATGTGATACAAAACAGAATCAAAGACTCACGTTATCCTGACACTGCATGTGATGTTGTTAAACAAGGATACTATTGGAACAACTATCCTGTTAGGGATAAATGCCAGTTTAGTTTTTGGTGTGATGGTAAATCAGATAACCCTAGAGATAAACAAGCGTGGTACAATGCACTGTACATAGTAGAATTAAGTAAGCATGTATCAGATAAAACTAAAGGAGCAACACACTATCATTCTACTACTGTATACCCTGAGTGGGCCTATACAGGAGAGATAACAACTAAGATTGAGAAGCATGTATTTTATAAAGATGTAAATTAACATTAGCAAATTTAACAAGTCTAGGTTATACTTAGATTAGTTAAAGGAAAACCAGACAAGGATGTCACTTAACTGTAAGTAAATTTAAATAAGAGGAAAGATCATGACAGAAGGAATCAGAGGCAACACACTTGGAAGACCCCCATTGAATCTCACAGATGCAGAAAAAATAGAGAGGTTTGATAACGCTAAGAAGACTAAACTAAGTCAGCGTAACAAAGTAGTTAATGTCACAATCAGTAGAGAAAATGCAACTCAACTTGACGATGCTATATCATGGGTGTCTAATGACCTTGGAATCAACTTAACTAAGTCACAAGGTTTAAGATATATATTAGATGGTTGGACAAAGCATTGTGCAGCAAAAGCTTAATCGTTTATAAACTTATTATTAATAACATACCTTTGGAGGTATACTATGTCTGTATTACAAGGCCCACTTTACTGGGCATCAATCACTAATCCTAACACTACTTACGAGCCAGTGTATTCTGTCAATGTTATTCTAGATGAGGAGACTGCTGCTGATTTTAAAACTAGGGGTTTCCGTATCAAAGAAATGGACGAAGGCCCAGCAATTGTTATCAAGCGTAAAGTTGGTGGCCCTAATGGAATGACAAGGGCAGCACCTAAACTTTTTGATAAGTCTAAGAATGAAGTAGATGTGTCTGTAGGTAATGGGACTATAGGTAAAGTTCAGTACAAAGAGTGGGAAGTTGTAAGACAAGGCGAAACCTTTCGTGGTCTTGATCTACAGGCTGTACAGATACTTGATCTTGTCTCTTTCAATCAAGCAGGTGATGAGTTTGATGTAGAAGAATCACTAGCAGAGGATGATGAGTTATGAGTGAAACTCCGAAAGAAAAAATTATCTTTCGGACTGAGGAGGGGGACTATAATGTCTCCCTTTTCAGTGCTGAAGGTAAACTACATTACACAGTAGCTCAGAAAGCTATACAAGAACTGAAAGATTTAACTGCAGAAATGCTTATTAGAAAGGGAGCCATCTCTTCTTTACACGCATCTCTTCAAAGTGTTGAATGTACAGAAGCTACTTTAATTGTACCGCTTAGAGCGAGGACAAAAGGAGGGCAATACATAGCTGATGATCCGTCAACTCCAGATATAAACGAGGCGTATAAGGAGGATTAGTATGCCTGATTTTAAACACAAACAGTTTGTTAAATTTAAATTACCCTGTCCACACTGCGGGGGTAGCGACCCAGTATCTATGCACGAGGATCGTTCTGCCTATTGTTTTAGTTGCTCTACAACTATGAAAGATTATGATAAGGAATGTGATGCACCGCTGAGTGTATCTAAACCTGTAGACATACAACCTTATAGAAATAATGCTATGAACAATGCAGAAGGAGAATTCTTAGCTCTATCTGATAGGGGTATATCCTTAGATTCAGCTAAGAAGTATGGTGTCAAAGCTGTAAAGGATTCCAAGGGGCAGATCATTAAGCATCTGTATCCTTACTATATAGCCAATGAAATTGTAGGTTATAAAGTCAGGGAACAAAATAAGATGTTCACTTGGAAAGGCAGTGGTGCAGGTAGCGGCTTGTTTGGTGAGCAGCTATTCCAATCAGGAGGTAAGTATATAACCATTGTTGAAGGTGAGTGTGACGCAATGGCTTCCTATGAAATGCTAGGTTCTAAGTGGCCTGTAGTCTCTATAAAGAATGGAGCTGCGGCGGCTGTTAAGGATGTAAAGAACTCAATAGAATTTCTTGAGAAGTTTCAATGCGTAGTCATTAACTTTGATAATGATAAGCCCGGAAGAGATGCAGCTAAAAAAGTGGCGATGCTCTTGACTCCCGGCAAAGCAAAGATAGTGCATCTTGCAGATGATTTTAAAGATGCCAATGACATGATAAAGAAAGGCAACAAGCATGGGTATGTTACGGCGTGGTGGAACGCCAAGATTTATACGCCCAGTGGTGTTGTCAATGCTAAAGATTTAAAAGATAAATATTTTAATAGAGAAAAGAAAGACTCGGTTCCCTATCCTTGGGAGGGTTTGAACAAGAAACTGTACGGCTTGAGGCAGGGGGAGTTGATGACTCTTACAGGCGGCACTGGCCTTGGTAAATCCTCTATCACTAGAGAACTAGAACACTGGTTGATTAATAATACAGAAGACAACATAGGTATCGTGGCTCTAGAAGAGCATGACCTTAGAACTCTTGACTGTCTCATGTCTATAGAGGCGAATGACAGACTGTATGTAGATCATATCAGAGAGGGTTACGACCAGAAATATTTAGATGAAATCTATAATAAGATATACGACAACGGCAGGGTGTGGATACATGCACACTTTGGCTCTAATGATATAGACGAAATCTTTAGTAAGATTAGGTTTATGATTATTGGATGTGACTGCAAGTGGATTGTTGTTGACCACTTACATATGCTTGTGTCCTCCTCAACAGAGGGTGATGAGCGCCGTACTATTGATAGCATCATGACTAAGCTACGCTGCATCGTTGAGGAAACAGGGGTTGGAATGATCCTAGTTTCTCATCTGCGTAGAGTAGAGGGCAACAGAGGCCATGAGAATGGGGTTACTGTTGGCTTGAATCATCTCAGAGGCTCTCAAAGTATCGCCCAGTTATCTGATTGTGTTATAGCTTTAGAGCGTAACCAACAGTCTGACGATGCCATTGAAGCCCAGACTACCCATGTAAGAGTTCTAAAGTCTAGGTATACTGGTGATGTAGGAATAGCTACCCATTTGCTATACAATCAGGAGACAGGTAGACTCAGCGAAGTAGACGCAGATGACTACCAATATGATGGGGATGAACTATGAGTTCTTTAGTCTTTGATATAGAAACGGATGGCTTAGATGCTACTAAAATCTGGTGTCTTAGTACATGTGATATTCATACAGAAGAACTAAACTCTTACTACGGTGACAGCCTGCAAGAAGGTCTTGAAGTATTGCAGAATGCTGACAAGTTAGTCGGGCATAATATAATTGGATTTGATATTCCAGTTATAAAGAATCTAACGGGTGTTGATCTGTCTGACAAACCCCTGATAGATACCCTTGTCCTGTCAAGGCTATTTAACCCTGTTAGAGAAGGCAATCATGGCTTAGAGTCATGGGGGTACAGGGTTGGCCTAGCTAAGATAGACTTCACAGACTATGCAAACTTCTCTCTTGAAATGGTAAAGTATTGTGAGGGGGATGTACTGCTCAACAAGAAAGTCTATGATGCTTTAAATCAAGAAAGGATTGGCTTCTCTAGGAAGTCTATTGATTTAGAGCAGAGTGTATCTAGTATAGTTAACAAGCAGAGAGAGAAGGGGTTCTTACTGGACGTTAAGTACACTACTCTCTTTCTTGCTGAGTTAGAAGATAAGCTAGACGCTACTGTTGCAGAAGTTCATAAGGCATTTAAACCTAGTGAGAATGTTTTAGTTTTATATCCTGTAAAAACCTCTGCTGATAAGCTATCTAAAATGGCTGTTGCAGCAGACGGTACTAAGTATAGACTCAACTCAGATGAGTACGATGCTCTACACGACAAGGATAGGATAGCTAGGACAACTAGAGTAGAGTTTAATCTAGGCTCCCGTAAACAGATAGGTGAGTACCTCAAGAAGTTTGGTTGGACACCTACTAAGTTCACACCTACTGGGCAACCTATGGTAGATGAGTCTACTCTTAAAAAGATAAAGGGTATACCAGAGGCTCTGCTTATAGCTGAGTATCTGACACTACAGAAACGCATAGCTCAGATAAAGTCGTGGTTAAAAAATATTGACGATGAAGATAGGGTGCATGGGTTTGTTAATACTAACGGTACAATCACCGGACGTATGACTCACAGAGAACCCAACCTTGCTCAAGTCCCTAATTCTAATTCACCTTATGGTAAAGAATGCAGGGCTTGCTGGACGGTTCCTAAAGATTACAAACTTGTAGGTATAGATGCGAGTGGACTAGAACTTAGGATGCTTGCACATTATATGGATGATAAGGAGTTTACAAATGAAATTCTCCACGGAGATATACATACCGCTAATCAAAAATCTGCAGGACTTGAATCAAGAAGTCAGGCAAAAACTTTCATCTATGCCTTCATCTACGGAGCAGGAGATGAAAAACTTGGAACAGTGGTCGGAGGAGGTAGGAAAGATGGCAAACGACTTAAACAATCTTTCCTTGATAATCTCCCATCACTTAGGAATCTTAAAAATAGAGTTACAAGATCATCTGCAAAAGGTTTCATCAAAGGATTAGATGGTCGTAAGCTGTACATAAGATCGGCTCACTCTGCGCTTAATGCTTTATTACAGGGTGGTGGTAGTATAGTTATGAAGGAAGCCTTACACCTGCTTAACAGTTATATTAAGGATAATAATTTAGACGCTCACTTTGTCGCCAACATACATGATGAGTGGCAGATTGAGGTTCTTGCGAAGGATGCTGAGAAGGTAGGTGAGTTAGGTATATTAGCATTAAAAAATGCGGGGCTAGAGTTTGATATGAAGTGTCCCTTAGATGGTGAATACAACATAGGAGCGAACTGGAGTGAAACACACTAATATAAGGCAGCAAGATTTGTTTTTAAATGCAGCACCGTATGTAATTAAGTACGATTTTTCTAGGTTAAAAACTGCGAGAGATAAAGTATATGCTTTAATGCAAGATTCTAAATGGAGAACTCTTAGAGAAATATCTTTTGCGACAGGATCACCTGAAGCAAGTGCCTCTGCTACACTAAGAGATTTTAGAAAAGCACAATATGGTATGCATATTGTAGATCGCAGACTTAGGGGTGGCAGAAATAGAGGTCTTTGGGAATATAAATTAACAGAGAACATTGCTAATGAAACACATTAAAGATAACCCAAGTAGAATAGGTGATCTAGCAGAACACTATGCTATTACATGGTTGTGGGATAATGGCTATCATGTATTTAAAAACTGTGGTTGTACAGGCCCAGTAGATATTGTAGCTATGTCTCCCGAAGGAGAGATAACTTTAATAGATGTTAAGTCATACAAGGCTAGTAACCTGTCAGGGAAAACTGAATTACAAAAAGAGTTGAACGTACAGTACTTACATTATAATTCAAAGAGTCGTAAATGTAGATTCGTGGAGCATAAAAAGTGGATGACTTAGACAGCTTAGTTCAAGATATATACAAGACTATAGAGCCGCTATCAAACGGCGAACCTATAAATATATCTGAAGAACAGATAGATGACTTCGGTGAGGCCATGAAAGAAGTGATGCGTTCGTGGGCCAACCCAACTAAACGGGACTCTAACTTTTCTATTAGGATGTCTAATGTTGGGAAGCATCCCCGCAAACTTTGGTTTGATTCTAAAAGTACAGATGCTCGGTCAACAATAAATGTTCCAACGCAAATCAAATTTCTCTATGGTCACATGCTAGAAGAACTGGTTAAGTTATTTGTAATTATATCGGGACACGATCTAACAGGACAGCAAAAGGAGGTTGTTGTTGACGGCGTAGTAGGTCACATTGATTGTATTATAGATGAAGAAGTTGTTGATATTAAAACTGCATCCAGCTTTGCATTCAATAAGTTTAAACATGGGACATTGAGAGATGACGATCCCTTTGGTTACTTAGGGCAGCTTGCAGGGTATGAAGAGTCAGAGGGTACTAACAAGGGTGGCCTATTAGTTATCAATAAAGAAAGTGGTGAGCTATGTTTTTATCAACCAGAAGATTTAGACAAGCCTAATATTAGAAATAAAATAAAAAATATAAAGCTGGCATTAAAATCTAAAGCCCCTCCATCTGACTACTGTTTTAAACCTATCCTTGATGGCATCAAAGGTAATGAAAAAATAAATAAAAATTGCGGATGGTGTTCACACAAATTTAAATGCTTTGAAAACTCTAATGATGGTGAAGGATTGCGTGTATTTCAGTATGCTAAAGGTTATACTTTCTTAACTAAAGTTGTAGCAGAACCTAAGGTGCAGGAGGTAGACCATGAATTCAAAACTTTGCAAGCAGATACGGAAACAATCTAAGACTATATTAGTTGAGTGGTTTAAAACTTTAGTATCTGAAGAGCAATCTAAAGATGTAGATGAAAGTAATATATTTACTTACCTGTCACTACAGACACATATCTTTACTGAAGGGCAAATGTATTTAAGTGCCTACACGCCTAAGTGGGTAGTTAAGAAAGTAAAGACTCTTATAAAGAAAACTAATATGGACGTTAGTTCAGTGGGGTTAAAAGACATTGGCTAGAAAAGGATTCAGAAAGCCTAGAGTTAAACGACCTGTAGAGAAAGATGTTCCTGCCAGCTATGATTCTAATTGGGAACACGATCTACACAAAGGTCTTTTAAAAAACTGGCAACATCACGTTGAAGTAGTTGATTACATAATCAAGCATACTTATGAGCCTGATTTTGTTACGACTATGAATGGTAAGTTAATTCTTTTAGAAGCTAAAGGGAGGTTCTGGGATTTTGCTGAGTACAGTAAATACATATGGGTTAGGAAAGCACTGCCTGAGAATACAGAATTAATATTTTTATTTGCCAACCCCTCTTCTCCTATGCCACAAGCAAAGCGTAGAAAGGATGGTACTAAAAGAAGTCATGGAGAATGGGCATCAGCGAATGGCTTTACATGGTACAGTGAAGATTCGTTGCCAGATTATTGGGTAGATGTTAAGTACAGAAAAGATAATACTTTAAACATTGAAAGTGAATAGGAGATACCATGAGTATTGATGACGCAACACCTCAAGAGTGGGATGACGTTACAAGCACAGTTCGTATTGTAAAGAAGACAACGCAATCAACTGAGACAGATGATGTAAATCATCCAGTGCATTACAACAATGGTAAGGTAGAATGTATTGAAGCAATAGAAGCCATGCTCAGTGAAACAGAATTTGAAGGGTATGTCCGGGGCAACGTAATGAAATACGTCTGGCGTTTCAAATATAAAGATGGAGTAAAAGATTTAAAAAAAGCTAAGTGGTATTTAGAAAGACTTATCGCTGCTCTGGATACTACGGACAACTAAAATGTGGGATCGTAAAGCAGACAGAACTGAGCAGTATCTTAAAAAGAAAAAGAAAGAAAAAACTAAACCTAATAAACAGGCTACTGAAAAAGATAAACGTAAGGAGAGTTTTAAAAATGACTGAGAAAGTCGGAGTCCAGCCATACTTAGGTATTCATATTGATTATGATAGAGAGCAAGAACTAAATAATTTTAGTAGGCAGACAATTACAGATAGATATTTATGGGAAGGGGAGACACATGCTCAACAAGCTTTTGCAAGGGCCGCTATATTTGGTGCTACTTATAAAGGCCACACTGATTTCAATCTTGGACAGAGACTTTACGAGTACGCTAGTAATCGTTGGTTTAGCTTCAGTACTCCTATACTTTCTAACGGGGGAACCTCTCGCGGTTTACCTATCAGTTGCTTTCTTAACTATGTACCTGATTCTAGGGATGGTTTATCTGCTCATTACGATGAAAACATATGGCTTGCGAGTGGAGGTGGAGGCATCGGTGGATTTTGGGGTGATGTTAGGAGCAATGGTGTGGATACTTCTAACGGTAGTCGCAGCACTGGGTCTATCCCCTTCATGCATGTTGTAGACTCTCAGATGTTAGCCTTTAATCAAGGCATTACTAGGCGTGGTAGCTATGCAGCTTACATAGATATATCACATCCAGAAATAGAAGAATTTATTAACATGAGAAAAACTACAGGAGGAGACTTAAACAGGAAATGTTTGAACCTCCACAATGCAGTTAACATTACTAATGCGTTTCTAGAGGCAGTAGCAGCAGATGAAGAGTGGCGGTTGATTGATCCCAAGACTAAGACAGCAGTTAAGATAGTCTCGGCGCGGGACTTGTGGTTCCAGATAATACAAGCCAGAGTAGAAACCGGAGAGCCTTACATAGTCAATATTGATACATGTAACGAAGCTCTGCCAGAAGAACAAAAGAAATTAGGATTAGAAATAAAGCAAAGCAACCTGTGTTCTGAAATAACTTTACCCACTAACGAAGAGAGGACAGCGGTTTGTTGTTTGTCCAGTGTCAACCTAGAGCATTTTGATACATGGTCTACAGAAGATTCTTTTATATCTGATCTTGTTACTATGTTAGATAATGTATTAGATAGTTTTATTTCTTCTGTAAAGGATAAGAGCGGGTATGACAAGGCTGCTTACTCAGCTATGAGAGAGAGGTCTATAGGTCTAGGAGCTATGGGGTTCCATAGTTATCTGCAGCAGAATGACATTGCCTTTGAAAGTATGTGGGCCTCATCTTTTAACAACAAAGCTTTTTCTTTTATTAAAAATAGAGCTGACATTACTACAAGAATTTTAGGTGCGGAAAGAGGTGAGGCTCCTGACATGGAGGGGAGTGGTAAAAGAAATGCACACCTCCTAGCAGTGGCTCCTAATGCCTCTAGTTCTATTATATGTGGAGGCACAAGCCCCTCTATAGAGCCTAACAGAGCCAATGTATACACACATAAAACACTGACAGGCAGTTTTAAAGTTAGAAATAAATACTTGGAGAAGTTGTTAGTAGAGTTAGTACCTTCTGAAAACAAGAGAGAAGAAGTCTGGAAAGATATAGCGGCACACGAGGGATCAGTACAGCACCTAGATATTTTAGATGATGATCAAAAGGAAATATTTAAAACTGCTCCTGAGATAAATCAAATATGGATCATTGAACACGCCCATCAAAGACAGAAGTATATATGTCAGAGCCAAAGTGTTAATCTGTTTTTCAAGCCGCCATCAATAGAGGCAGACCAAGAAACACACGATACTTTTTTACAATATCTAAATGATGTACATTGGGCAGGTATGCATAAACTTAAATCTCTATACTACTTGCGCTCTGATTCGGCAAGAAACACAGAGAATGTCAACGTGAAAATACCAAGATTAAATCTAGAAGAAGAGGGGTGTTTAAGTTGTGAAGGTTAAGAATAAAGTAATAGAAGTCCAATGGGAAGATGCTTGGATAGATACTGACGATGTTCTAATTGCTGATGCTAAGAAACTTAAACCAATTTTGCGTTCAACTGTGGGTTGGTTAGTGGCAGACAATGAGCATGAGCTTATTCTTTCTACTGATATTTTTCACAGCAAAAAAGAAAGGGCATATGTGAATGCCATTATGGTCGTACCAAAGGGTATGATCGTAGAGTACTGGGAATACGAAGAATTTTACAGCGACAAAAAAGAAATAGGAGTTTCAACATGAGTTTGCTAGGCACAAGAGATTATTACAAACCTTTTGATTACCCGTGGATGTTTGATTACTACGTCCAACAGAATCAAATGCTATGGTTGCCCGAAGATGTGCCACTGCACAACGATGTAAAAGATTGGCAAGAGATGAGCGTAGAGGAAGTTAATCTTCTTACTCAAATCTTTAGACTCTTTACGCAATCAGATGTAGACGTAGCCTCTGGCTATATAGATAAGTATATGAGGGTTTTTAAAAAGCCTGAAGCTAGGATGATGATGTCCTCGTTTGCCAACATGGAGTCTATACACCAGCATGCTTATAGCCTACTTCTTGATACTGTAGGGATGCCTGAGATAGAGTATAAGGCCTTCGCTGACTACGAGGAGATGGCTGCTAAACATGAATACGTTAATAGCTCACCTTTAAAATTAAATGATAAGAAATCTATAGCTAAAAATCTGGCTATCTATTCCGGTTTTACTGAGGGACTACAGCTCTTCAGTAGCTTTGTAATCTTATTAAACTTTTCTAGGTTCGGCAGGATGAAGGGCATGGGGCAGATCGTCACTTACAGCATACGGGATGAGTCCCTGCATGTTGAAGCAATGACCAAGCTCTTTAGAGAGTTTATAAAAGAAAACCTAGACCTATGGACTGACGATTTCAAGAAAGAAATATATCAAGTATGCAGAGAGATGGTGAAGTTAGAAGATAAGTTTCTTGATTTAGTATTTAAAATGGGAGACATACAAGGTCTTTCTAAAGAAGAAATGAAACAGTATATTAGATACATAGCAGACAGGCGCTTATTGCAGCTTGGTTTAAAACCTAATTATGGGGTAAAGGACAACCCACTTAATTGGTTAGATGACGTTTTAGGAGTGGAGCATCAGAACTTTTTTGAAGGCAGGGCTACTACTTATATGAAGGGCGGCATAAAAGGCAATATAGAGACTGTCCAATTTACAAACTTAGTAGTATAAGTAGGAGGAGAACATGGATAAGAATAAAGAAGAAGGGAATCTAGTTTCATTCAGAGTATTTTTAGCGCGAGATGGGAATGTAATTTCTGAGTTTAGCCACCTGCCATTAGAAGATATAAGCAGGTTGTTTCCTACGGAGGAGATACCTATCATTAGGAAGATAGTGCAGGAGGGTTGCTCGTCATTAGAAGGACTACACTCTCATCTAGAAAGAGAGGCACAGATATTTAGTGCTTAGTAATTTCTTCGCCATCAAAGATTTCATCAGGATTAGCCATAGCGTAATATTGATACTCAAACATATCTCTGAATTCTTCAAAGGGCATACTGTCCATATCTCTTGCTGCATGTGTACGGGCATAGATTTGAAAAGCAGCCCCTAATTGATCTTCTGTATATAACACCACCATTATTATCCTTTTACTATTAACATTACTAGAAGACCTAGTAATACTAGAGTTACAACAACTGCTCCTGATATTAACATTATATCAGCAACAAATTTCTTTTGCTCTGCAATACGCCTAGCGTGAATACTTCTACGTCTACGTTCTTGAGCGCGAATCCTCATCATTGAGGTATATATTTCAGTCTGTCCTGAATAAACAAATAGTTCGCGTAGTTGTTTCTCTAGTTCTTTAGTCTTGTGTTCTGCTAAAGCAACCTCTAGTGCATAAGATTCAACTGATTGTTTAGCAAAGACTTTACTACCAAGTGTAGCATTCTCTACTTCTGCTCTAGCCGTAGCTATCTTATCTTTGTTATCAAAGAAATCTCCGAACTGAGAAGACAGCTCGGATGCTTCTTTACCTAGAGACAGTCCCTTCTTTATTATCCCCACGGCTTTTACCGCAGCGTTTAGAGCCAGCGTTACTTCAATCATGCTTATCCTATTGTGCTAGTAACGGCCTATTCTTTCTCTCATCTAGAAGCTCTTGATATTTTCCATCGTCTAAGTGGGTCACTGCAATCCAAGCATGGGTCATCTCATCACCAGTACGGCTTCCACCCATAACCCACATGTCTGGATCAGGGTTGTTAAGGTTATCAGAGGTGTTGTCGTACCATTGCTTTAGTACCAGTACTGCACCAGTAGGTAACAAAGGAGCGTAGTCACTATCGTACAGGTGACTATGATGCCATGTGGCACTCCAGTTAGAGACTTGACTGATGGATTCTGTGACTCCTGTATCTGGATAGAATATTTCAAAGCTTGCTGCGTTCATACGCAAATGACCGTGGGGTTGCCATGAGTCTATGCGTACCGGATGATCAAAACTGTGAAAGGCTTGGGTCATATAGTGACCGTTGGGTGGTATAGTTATATCGTCTTGATTACCAATTCTGTAAAGCTTTAAGTCTTGCTTGTATGCAAGTGCTTTAGACTCTTCTGCGCTGTATAACCATAGACCTATTTCTACTACATTATCTTTAATTACTGTTCCGGGGGCTATTGCACCCAGACCGCCGGGAAACATATGAATGTCCCAAGCTACTTCAGCATTAGCAGGTAAGGTTCTGCATATATTTTCAGGTACAACTTCGCCCCACTTACCCATAGCATACTCAGTAAGCATCCCGTATCTCTCACCGTCTAACATTACTGTAGAGTTTGCATGATGTACTACGCTCTTTGCATCCCCTCTGGGTTTAACTTGTACAGCTTTAATACATCTATCTTCAGTCAACCCACTAGCTACATTGTGCTTGTGCCAAAGGTCATTACCACTTGCGGGGATGTCTATGGGCGTAGAGGGTATGACTAATGTAGGCTCTCCGAAGTCTTCGTAGAAGCTCCACTGGCTAGGATCGGACAGGATAGGAGCTTGTACTACAATGTCTCTATCTCCATACTTTGATCCTGTATCTACCCACTCAGCTATAGTATCTATATCTTTTTGGGATAGTCTCCAATCGCCATGCAAGTTTTGTATACCAATATTTGCATCATAGGCATAAGGGGGCATCTCTCTGGTTATTACTTTATGTTGTATCAGAGGACTCCAAGGTCTTATTTGTTCGTAAGTCTCAAACGTCATTGGCCCAATACCACCTTGACGGTGACACACCACGCAGTTGTCGTTAATGATTTGAGCTACGTCATCTACATAGGTAGGTTCATCAGCATAAGTTAACGATGTCCACATCCATGTTATTAAGAAAGTAGTGACAAGCAAAGGAAACAATTCATCTAAGTGATCTTTCATAATCAATAGCTCCATATCCACGGTCTAGGCCGTTCAGGTGTGTTTTCAATATCGTCTAAATGTATAAATCTATTCTTACCTTTTTGGTTAATACCAATACCACCAAACTCTCCAGACTTTATAGCGGCCTCTACAAGCTTGAGAGCCTGTTCTCCAGAGACTCCAATGTCTATCGCGTTACCTGTAGTATGTGCGCCCGGAGCCTTCTTACGAGCTTCTATGGCGTGATCTCTGCAACGGTAGGCACTGTTGACAGGGAAGGGAAACCCCAGTTCTTCGCGTAGGACTTCTACTTTTGCCATAAAAACTTCATCTACATTATCAGCCCCACAGTGAGAGCATGTAAGTTCTTCTTTAGTAAAATATTTCATGTTTGTATTGTCCTTTCCTCTTCGTCTATAAAAGCCCCGCCTGCTTGTATGTTATACGGCAGTCCTGTCATCCTATCTATACGTTCGTCAGGTTCATCAATAACTTGAGCTACGTTTTCTACTATGCCACCTGTTGCTTTCTTTTCGGGGACAACAAAGTCGGCCAGCCACTTATCCATAGCGCGGAGCCAATCGGTATAGTCTTCTGCAAAATCTTCAGTGGCTTCAAAGGGGCCAAAGATAGCGTTGATAGCTCCTCTTCCGGGCGTTTTACTACCCAACCAAGTTAAAAGATCACCCTGTCTAACAAGATTGTATGCGTCTCCTGCTACTACGCCTGCGCCTGTGAAGTAAGCCATAGGTTCCTGATAGTATTGGGCAGACTCACTGCCTCTCTTCATCATATCGGCTAGTACTCCGTTACCGCCCCATCTAATAAAACCATCTGTTGCTATTTCAAAACCTTCTTTGTCTTCCCAAGATTCTCCGTTAGTCCTTACTCCGTTTGTAAAAGCAGCAATGCCTGTCATTACAGCAGCAGCAGGTATATGCTGAGTAAACAAAGTTTCTGGATTACGAGCTGTTTGTTTTGCCATACCCTTTAGTATAGTGTTAGTAAATGCAGCGGGATAACCTAGTAGCTGACCAAATACTGCTGTCTTGGGGTTAGACATAAACGTAGGTTTTAAACCGGAGGCACTTGAAGGATTAAGAATTACTCCGTCAGTATATTTACCACCACCGCTTTTTACTTTTGAATAAAAGGCATCGTCTAGTTTAGCTCCTGCGTCATACCATGCAATTCCATCTTTATAATCTATACCTAAATCAGCAAGCTCATCTATTTGTCTTTGCATTCTATTAGAAATTTGATTTGTATCTAGTAAGGATGCTTTAGCTGCAAGGCTTTCTATGTGTTCTGTAATTAATCTTTTACCTGTTGTATAAGAAGCTAGTTGTACAGTCCTTGTCCACTGATCTAATAATGTAAGTTTAAAAAATCTATTACTAATTTTCCTCATTGTTGCATTAGATAATTGATCACCACTTAATCTTTCTATGCCATCAGCAGCAGCCTGTTCTAAAGCTCTGCCTGTTTCTCTTAGCTCTCTTGTGGCTTCAGCTCTAGACATACCGTGTACTTTTGTCAGTACGTCTACACTATCGTCATACATTTTTCTTGAGCCATTCATTGAAGCATCTTTTAAGCCCCTAAAGAATGTGCCTGTTCCTGCTGTAGACATATTAATAAATACTTCTGTGATGCTAGACAGCGTAGACAGGGGCAACAGTGCCATTCTATTACCAAGCATGTACAATTCTATACCATTTTGTGTATATTTGCCGTAGCGGTCCATGCCTTCGCCTGTTATGTTTTTATATAAATAGGCAGCATTATTTTTAGCACTTAGAATTTGACTACCACTAGCACCATTGAGCTTCATTTCTTTTTCTATAGCTGGTAGCCACCGTTGATTAAATTCTTCTAAATTTCTTACACCGAATATATCTTTCTTAGCTATTGCTTTAGCTGCTGAAGAAAAATAACTTGTCATAACACGGTCTAGATCAGTATCTAAAAACTCATTAAATATAGTATCGTCACCTATATCTAACTTTCTGTTTGCAAAAAAACTATTTCCACCACCTGCATGGACATTATCAAATTGATATTTAATATCTAAAGTTTCGTCTATCCACTTTTCTGCCTGTTCACGAGTCTCCATTCCTTTAACGCCATTCTTCTGCATTACTAGCGTAGTAAATTTTTCTCTGTTTGCTATTATCTTATCTCTTTCCCATAAACGTGGTAGATAGTTGTCTACTGTATTGCGTAGCACTCCTTTAGCTTTACCTTCTTGACCTATTTCTCTTAGTTGTTTTTGTAATATTTTTATAGAATCTACTACTGCTTTTTTTGCTTCCGGTGTACTAAATTCAATGTCCCTTAATCCTATGTTGGTATTTTTTCTTACAGCATTAGATATAAGTTTATCTACTTCTTCTCTTTGTGGCCCTTTAGCAGTTACTTTAATACCATCGTAAGCAGCTCTCCATGCGGTTTGCCAAGTTCCAAATTTTTGATTGCTGTAAGTATTGTAATCATAAATATCACTAACTTGAACAGAGCCTCTTCTCCAAGAAGAACCTGTTTCACTATTAATCTTTCGTTGTAGTGCAGATATAACATTAGGAGCAAACCGTTTAGCAGGAGCTAAGATATTAATTGCTTTTGCAAAACCTCCTATGCTGCTGCCTAAATAGTTAAGGGTCTGAGCGGCTACTACACTTGCCATGCTGTCTTTAACCTGTGTAGAATTTAAAGAGCCGTCTGCATTTAACGCACCAAGCTCATCAAAAAGCATACTACCTGTATTTCTACTACTACCACCCATGTCGTTAGCAAGTTGATTACTTAAATTTAACATGGCTTTAGGGGTTAAGCGTCCTTTAGCTATCAGTTCTTTTTCAGGAGAGACATCATCAGCTAATTTTACTGGTGCAATATAGGCATCAGTAACTTCATCTACAATCTTTTTAATCTGTACTGGGTTAAAACCAAACCCTTGTATAGCGGTTTGTATATCTGGGGCAATATCTCCTACTCCCAATACGGCCCGGCCATCATCTGCTTTTTGTATGATAATATCTCTAACAGCTAAAATTAAATTGGCTGCATCTGCTTCGGGCAAAGAAACAATAGTCTCGTTTGTATTATCTTTTAATCCAACTGTAAATTTATTTAGTAGCCCCGCATCTACTTCTGGATTAAGTAATCGGTTATAGAAGTTTGCACCTGTTATTGGGTTAACACTAAATTGAACTTTGTTAAAAGCATTGGATAGTGTTGCATCAGTTTTAGCTTGTACCCCTGCAAAAGCAGGAGGCAGTTCAGCTTCATTAAGTGCTTGAGTTTTTCTCCAGATTTCTAAATCTTTTAATGCTGCTACATTAGCCTTGTTTTCATAAGTAGCTCTAGCTTTTTCATAAGATGCTCTTAATTTTGTTGGGCCAAATTGTTCTCCAAGTTTTTTGCTTAAATCTGTTTTAGTTGAATCTGGAGCAAAACTTTTAAACAGACTACCAGTACTGGCATGATTTCTTTCATGAAATAAATTAAACATTACCCACTCATCTGCTGACTGAATATCGTTTGCTTTAAGGGGTCTAACTCCGGGTACTACAGATTTTGTCCACGGCTCTCTGTTAAAGGACTCTCTTAGTGCAACATCATTTACGTTAATGCTTAAAAAATTTCCAGCATCATCGGTCTTAGTAGTAGCAAATACAGGAGTACCATCTGTTCTGGTTCTAGGAGTGCCATCATCCCCCAGCACTGTACCCCAATTAATTTTGGTAGACTCAACAACCTCTGTAGCAGGTGTGTCTTCTGTACGCGGAGTAAACTTCTTGTATTCTATTGTGTCGGGTCTGGGACTTTCGGGGTTAGTAAATTCTTTTCTAAGATTTGGAAGTGTCTTAGAAGTATCATGGATGTTATCAATGCGAGGAGTTGAACCAAAAGCTTTTGTAAGTCCATAGCCTAATGCTCCACCTAGTGCTACACCAGCTCCTGTTGAGAGTGCAAAATCTCCTTTGCTAAAAGTATCTTGTATTCCTAGACTTATATTTTTATCCTGCCTGTAGTAGTTTTCTATGCCTGTCCAAGCACCACCTTCAAATGCAGCAGCCTTACCTGTGTTGGCAGCAGCTACATTTCGTACAGTTTTGTTTGCAGCGGCCTTGCCTGCGGAACTTGAAATTACTTTTTGCGCAGCAGCAGTAGATGCCTTAGTAGCCGCATTGCCTACACCCGGAGCTACGAATGCAAAGGTAAGATTGATAGGGTCTGCAACCATATCTACACCCCTGTCCCAAGTTGCCTTGAGTATCTCACCAAAACTACCTGCTTTAGAAGCTACAAACTCTTCGGATAAATACTTGTAAGTTTCTTGTATGTCCTTTGGAGCATCACGCATAATATTAGCACGATCTATAGCAGTGCCTAAACGGCCTTCTTCGTCCCTTATAGTTTCAAACATATCAGACGAGACTAGACCACCAGTAATTTTTTCATAAGCACCCTGATTTTCCCCAAGCCATGTTAAGAACTTTTCTGACTCTCGTTGATACAGTGGGTCAGCTCTTAAATCTGCATGAGTTTTTTGAATGTATCCGATTGTGCCATATTTTGATCTTTCAGGCACATTTACACCATCCATTTTTGTTGGTGGTGAATTTACTTTTTTAGTTCTAGCACCCATTAAATAGTTACCTTACCTGTAAATATATCGTATTCATCTTGTCTACGTTTAACCAATCCCGGTATGTTTTTATCTGTCCCTGCACCCGTATATAATAGCATTGCATCCGCTACTTCTTCTTTAGAACGTGTGCCGCCTTCTGTTACTTGGTCTAAAGAACCTTTACCTAAATTAAATATAAAGGAAGTCAGAGCTATAGTTTCATTTTCTGTCCAATTATAATCACCAAAGTTTTCTATATAAGTAGTATCTTCAGTTACTCTAGCTAGTAGTCTTTCTTGTGCTTCTTCCATAGTTATTTCTTCAGAGGCATTTGTAGCTGCTGTACCAAAGCCATTAGTATCTTGACGTACATCAAAACTAGCTACAGGAGTAAAATTTTCAAATCTTTTTATTAGCGAAGATGCAGAAGTATCAGAGGAAAAACTAATTTCTTCTAGACGTTCTGTAGAAATATTACCGCCACTAAAAGGTTCGGGATCGGAAGCCGCTGTATCAGAGACTTCCGTTGTTACTTTGGGGTTTGTGTTTCTTCTACTATTTCATTTTCTAAATTATTATACATTTCTATTGCTTCTTGTCTGTTTACATTAGCTTCATCCATTATTAGACTAATAGCAACTTGTTTATCAGTACCGAGAGGGCTAGGCATATTACGCGAAATAGTCCGTATACTATCTTTTATACGATTGCCTATTTCTACTGGTAAAACCATTAGCCTTTCAGATATTGGTATAGCCTCTCCAGTTTCGGGGTCTGTATAACTAATACCCGCACTAGAGTTAGGTGTAGTATTACTTATTTCTTCTTTATTTTCTGGAGTATCTTTAGCACCTCCTAGCGTAGTTATTATAGTTTCTATAGTAGTTGCATTATCAATTACTAGGCTTGGCCTACTAGTTTCTATTAGTGTTCTTAATTTTTCTGATAAGTTTGCAAGTGGTATAGTTGTATTTTTAACTTGATCTATACGCATAAACTGTCCCGCTAAAGCATCTCCTTTAAGAGAAAGTTCATTGTTCTTATTTATTTCATTTTTCATTTCGTCAAAAGATAATATTACTAAATTTTCATATGCGTCTTCATCCATACCATCCCATCCTCCGCTATAAGAGGCAGTAAGATGTTGCTCTGCTATAAGCACAGAAGAATTAGGAAAGTCTCTGGGGTATATAGCGTTTGCACTTATTTGATATGAATCAGCGTCTTCACCTAAACCAGTTAAGTACGGCATTAACTGTGTAGCAAGTGCTAAAGTTTCTAAATCCTCTTGTTTTTCTTCTGCAAAAAGAGGATTGTTTGTCATTTTATCTAGCTTAAATAAGTATGCATCGCCAGCTACTTGAGCTTGTAAGTTATCTATATCTTTAATAAGTGAAATTCCTTTTTGATCTTGTTTATCAAAGTCTCTTAGTGATTTCTTATGCCCACCTGTGGCTACCATTGTAAATAATTGATCTTGAGTTAATGTGTTACCGCCTATAGTTCTAATATTATTTGCTATTGTTTTTAGGTCTACAGTATAAGATGCCAAAGCACCTTCAGGCACAGCACTTATTCCTGTCGTAGCTAATGAACCTTCAATCGGAGTTCTTACTTCTATAGTAGCTATAATTACTTCATTAGTTAGCCCATCTTCACGCAAAAGAACTTCTTGTTGTTGAATGCGATAATCTTGCTTTAAAGGCCATTCTTCAGGAACAATTGTTCCTACTGATATTGTCCCGTACTCAGCATCACCTGCTGCAACCATTGCTGGT
>ENA-ORXF01000907-ORXF01000907.1-marine-metagenome-genome-assembly--contig:-NODE-907-length-20169-cov-54.080480_pt1 | contig 20169 bp, 19 predicted proteins | sample MGYA00237864_ERZ511476 | MGnify/ENA primary metagenome ERZ511476 (study PRJEB26306, sample SAMN06343908) | marine metagenome | isolation source: coastal waters | place: Atlantic Ocean: West Antarctic...
CTTGTGCTAAATCCTGCATCTGGTGAGAAAAATGAGTTTCTTGCGCTTACCGATAAAGTGGAACTTGACGTTGACAAAGTTGCTACCGCACATGAATATTTTCATGTCTATCAGGCCTCTCACACTATTTTTAGAAGCGGAAATGATTCAGGATATAGCATGCCTCGTTGGATGGAAGAATCCAACGCTGTATATTTTTCTTGGGTAATTGGTAATGAAAACCAATGGATAAATATAAATGAGAACATAGAGGAAGTTATTCGATCAGTTTCGGAATTTAGAAGTCGAGTTCCCGGGATGAGTATTGTAGATATAGAGCAAGAATCGGGAACTCAGAGGGTTCGTGGTTATTGTGGTGAACTATGTATTGGCGCCTTACAATATGATTATGCTGTCATAGCGACCATTCTTCTGACCAAAAAAACTGCTGATGACACTCTTTTTGTCGATTTTTACCAAAATCATAAAAAACTGGGTTGGATTGCAGCATTTGAAAAAACGTTTGATATACCTGTTGATGATTTTTACCGTCAATTAGAAGATTTTTTAAGCCAGCCTATACCAATACAAATTAAGCAATTAACTGGAAATGAATTACCTCAAAATAATTTAAAAAACTCACAAATAAATATTTACCCTGCTGAGTCAGTTTCGGTAGTGGGCTACAATACAAAACTCACTGAAATCTGCCAGAATTTCATTTCACTCAATTGGGATGATTACTTAGATATAAATAAAAAAGAATTTAACTCTAGTGGCTATATGTTTGCAGTTGTAGGAAAAGATAATCGATGTGAATATGGTATTGGGCCATCAAAAAAAGATGCGTTGAATGACTGCATGAAATGGAAACAAGAACAGAATATTATTGGTGCCTGCGAGCTCTATGCTAAAGGGGAAGAGGTCGTTTGGGATGGTCATTTAAAACCACCTAAATCTGGCCCTAAAAAAGCATTATTGCTAAAAGCTACTGGCCCAGTAGACTACATTAAAAAGTTAAAGCAGATAAAATCCCTGCTAGACGAGGGTATCATTAACGAAGAAGATTTTGAGCAAATGAAACAAAATATAATTGACGCTATGGACTAAGCTATCGAGTTGATTAGAGCTGCTTTGTTGAAGCAGTCCTTTGGCAGGAACGTTTCGAGGTATTACTTCTTACTCAGAGCCATGTTTGGTCCCCTCGCCATTAGTAATGGCCGACCTAATACAGGCTGGAAGGATTTATTCAAAGCTAATTTTGGACGGAGTGTCGAAACATTTTATGAAGAATTTACTGACTTTATGAGTTGGAGCAAGCAACAAAAGTTACGGATTCTCTTGAATGCAGGCCAGTAAACCCAATAATCAAAACTGTCCGTGCATTTGGCGGAAAAGGGATTGGTATGTGTGAATACGTCTTAGGCTTCATGGTTAACATTAGATGAATTGAAAAAGATAATTTAGCTAAACGAATGGCTCCAGCTGATATATCCAAAGCACAGAATATGTCTAGCCGATGCTTAGAAAGTAACTACGCGGATTGTTAAAGCTCTACTCTTCATGAAGTGGGGGTAGAGGCGCTTTCGGTAACTTGGTAGGTGTATTGAAATATGACACGGAGTCTAAGCGGTAACCCGTGTCATTGGTTGGTATTTGCTGCTTTAGGCGGCTTCTAAATCTGCTGCGATTGCCTTTATACGTTCACTATATTCCTTACGCCGTAAACCTGAGGCCCACTCAGGTGCACTTATCGCTACTATGGTCATTACCTTAACTCACTGACATGAGAGATAAACTTGTCACGAAGGTCACCACTAACATTTGTTCTGACATAGCGTCCAGGCACACAAAATATAATCCACAGTTTTTTTACTATAGTGTATTGAGCGAGAATTATTGGACAACCCTCTAGTTGTATAACCTAGGGTAAAGGGTGCAGTATTTCTCATACGATAATTGGTATTGCTCAGTTAAGCTTGTATTAGCTCGTATCCTGTTCGAAACGCTAGGAGGTAGGCATATATCTTTAATGCTTTCACCTGTTGCCGCAGCAAAGGCTAATCTTGCGGCGCCTAAAGCCGCACCATAATGTCCCTGCTCAGATACCAACAAATCAAGGTTCATCGCAGCAGAAATTATTTCTAGCCACTGAGGAGACGCACATCCACCTCCTACGACAAATGCACTATTGAGTTGAGTTCCAGCCCCAGTCATGGCCTTTAGACAGTCAGTTAAAGCAAAAGCCACACCTTCCATAACCGCCTGCACTAGGTCTTGGTGAGATGTTGTACGCTGTAAGCCTACAAATGCGCCTCGTGCACTAGCATCATTATGAGGTGTCCTCTCACCTGCGAGGTAAGGTAAAAAGTGAACGTCTGATGGTTTTTCAATTTTCTCTGGAAGGGTGTTCACGATCGAGTCAACACTGGTGTTTGTTAGGCTGGCTAACCAATTGAGGCTATCGGCAGCAGAAAGTATAACTCCCATATTGTGCCACATACCGGGAAATGCGTGGCAAAAGGAGTGAACACCGTTTTGAGTATTAGGCTGAGGTGTGTCGGTTGGGGCAAATACCACGCCAGATGTACCTAAACTTATGAAGCCTGTGCCAGGCATGACTACCCCCATACCACAGGCAGATGCGGCGTTATCACCGCCTCCACCAGCCACAATGACAGAATTCATATGCCAGTGTTTAGCCAGCTCTGGGCGTAATTTGCCTGTAATGGCGTTGCCTTCAAATAGTTCTGGCATATGGTCTTTAGACAAATTTGTAGTGTTTAGAAGTGTTTCAGACCAATCGCGCTCGCTAATATTTAGCCACAAGGTTCCCGACGAATCGGACAGGTCTGACCCATATGCCCCCGTCAACCAAAGGCGTACATAGTCTTTTGGCAAAAGAACCTTATGTATTTTGTTAAATACTTCGGGTTCATTTTGTTCTACCCACTTCAGTTTAGGTGCAGTAAAACCTGGCATTACTTGGTTTCCAGTAATACTTTCAAAATTAGCCAGTTGAGACAGTTGCTTACATTGCTCTTCGGCTCTCCCGTCATTCCAAAGAATACAAGGACGTAACGGTTTATCATTCGATCCTAAGAGAACAGCACCGTGCATTTGTCCGGAAAGGCCAATGCCTGAAACTGCAGTAAGTTGCTTGGGGTATAGAGATTGAAGATTATCTATAGCCTTAATGACCGCTTTAATCCAGTCATCGGGGTCTTGTTCTGACCAGCTTGGAGCCGGGCGACTGACACTTAAGGGTGCGCTGCAACTTCCAATTACCATATGACTCTGGTCAAGCAGTAGTGCTTTTACACCAGATGTACCTATATCTATTCCCAAATACATCACAGCTCCTTTTAAATATCTTATTTTAATACGCTATATTACAGTTGCCAGATAATCAATATGTATTACTGTTCATAACCTTATTAGACTAGACTAACCAATTCAAATTTCCGGCCTCATAGTTGCAATTACCAGCTCACCACCCACCCAAGTAGCGTTTGTGTTAAAACTGTCGAATAACAGCCTTAACAATTGCGCGACCTAATTAATGCCCCTGCTCTAGAATTATTCGCTCGTAGCGAAGAAGTAGTACCTATAAGTTTGACCGCGTAATAGAATAGTAAAATGTGTTAGCCAAAGCATTGTATAACTGGTCGACTTTCGTAACGTACTTACTGATACATTTTATTGTTTGAGGAACAAAACCATGAATTATACTCCAAGCCAAAATCGTTATGACAAAATGGTTTACCGTCGTTGTGGTAGTTCAGGACTAAAACTACCCGCCATTTCATTAGGGTTATGGCATAATTTTGGTCATGATTTTCCACATCAAATAAAACGAGAAATTTGTCAGACTGCTTTCAATAATGGCATCACGCATTTTGACCTCGCGAATAATTATGGTCCCCCTGCTGGCAGTGCAGAAGAAGCATTCGGAGATATTCTAAAAACTGATTTTTCTGGGTACAGAGATGAATTAATAATCAGTTCAAAAGCAGGATATGACATGTGGCCTGGGCCTTATGGCGAATGGGGAAGTCGGAAATATTTGATTGCGTCTTGTGATCAATCATTAAAAAGAATGGGGTTGGATTACGTCGATATTTTCTATTCACATCGCTTTGATCCTAATACACCCTTAGAAGAGACTATGGGGGCATTGGACCACATCGTGAGATCAGGGCGCGCTTTGTATGTGGGAATATCAAGTTATAACAGCCAGCGCACCAAAGAAGCTGTGAAAATATTAAACGATTTAGGCACCCCATGCCTCATTCATCAACCAAGCTACAACATGTTTAATCGCTGGGTTGAAGATGACAATCTTCTCGATACATTGGAAGAACTAGGTCTTGGATCCATTGCATTTACACCCCTTGCTCAGGGGTTGCTGACAAATAAATACCTAAATGGCGTGCCGAATGATAGTCGTGCAGTGCAGGGTAAAAGTCTTGATAGAGGCAAGCTTAAGCCAGAATTGGTCGAGGCACTTAACCAGCTGAATCATATTGCCTCTAACCGCGGCCAGACTTTAGCGCAAATGGCTTTAGCTTGGGTTTTACGAGGTGGCAGAGTGACTACTGCTCTCATTGGAGCTTCAAAACCGGAGCAAGTTTTGGATTGTGTTGGCGCAATTGAGAATTTAGATTTTACAGATGATGAACTTTCAAAAATTGATCATTTATCCAGCGATCAAGGTATAAATCTCTGGGCGGCATCTTCAGAAACAAAGTAATTCGGTTTGTAAGTCGATGGAGGAGTCAACACCCTAATAACTTCGCGCGGTTAGACTGGATGTATGTAAGCAACTAGCTCTATTTTGTCAGGCAGCAAAGGTCGAGAAAAATCGAGCGTTGAGGGTTTTATTGATCTGACATACACCAAATTAGGCACCTCAATAGCAGTAATGCTAACTAAGCAAAGCCTCTAGCTTCTCTTGATCCCTAGTGAAATTGCGAATACCTTCCGCTAGCTTTTCTGTCGCCATGGCATCTTCATTATGCATCCAACGGAAGTCCGCTTGGTTAAGGCTTAACTTGAGTTGATCCTCTACTACTTGCTTGCTGTTTAGTTGTTGAATCAGCTCACCTGTATCGTCTGCTAGGTCTTGCATTAGGCCCGGGCTAATAGTCAAACGGTCACAACCGGCTAGCTGTTCGATTTCTTGTGTATTTCTAAAGCTCGCGCCCATTACTACAGTTTTGTAGCCATGTTGCTTGTAGTAATCAAATATTTTGCTCACCGAAATAACGCCTGGATCTTCTGCAGGGGCAAAACCTTCTACCTTCATAGCGGCTTTGTGCCAATCCATAATGCGGCCTACAAATGGCGAGATTAGGTAAACACCTGCTTCTGCGCAGGCAATGGCTTGGGCAAAACTAAATAATAACGTTAGGTTACAGTTGATGCCTTGCGCTTCAAGTTTCTTGCCTGCCTGGATGCCTTCCCATGTAGAGGCTATCTTAATCAGTACGCGGTCTTTACTCACACCCTGTTGATGGTATAAATCAATAATTTTGAGGGCTCGGGCCACAGTAGCGTCTGTGTCGAAAGACAAGCGTGAATCTACTTCTGTAGAAATGCGACCGGGCACAGCACTAAGAATCACCTTACCAATGGCTACGGCTAGATAATCACAAGTATTATCCATTTGCGCTTGGCTACTGCCACCTTGTGCTGATGCCCATTCCTTAGCTTCAGTTAACAGGTGTGCATACTGAGGCATTTGTGCCGCTTTTAACACCAAAGAGGGGTTAGTGGTTGCGTCTTTTGGCTGGTATTGTTTAATGGCTTCTAAATCGCCTGTATCAGCGACTACTGTCGTCATCGTTTTAAGTTGTTGCAGTTTATTCATTGCTGAGGTGTCATCTCTGTTATTGGTGTTGGCGCTGTTTCAATTAAGTTTAACGCAGCGTACATCACTTGAATGGGACCGCTACTTACTTGGATTAAACTGGCCTTGTTAAAAAACCTAACGATAGGCGCTAAGTAATTTGTATGTCGGCGTCTGATGAATTTTCAAGAACGTAGTAAGCGTTAGGTATGTCGTTGCTCAATGCGCGATTTTTTGCAGCTTTTGGGCCCAACCCATGCTCTAGCCATCTATCAAGCAACCGCTTTTCAAGGACGTCCATACCTGGATTGATGAAGATGGTTTGATCCCAAAATTCATTGAGCCCAGCCCACTGTGCTTCTTTGAGAAGAAGGTAATTCCCTTCAACAATCAACACCCTGTCGTTTGTAGATACGACCCTTGCACCTGCAATAGAGAGGTCTCTATTTCTGTCAAAGATTGGAATGACGACATTATCTTCACAGTTAGTTAGTCTTTTCATTAAGTGGATAAAACCTGCCACATCAAAAGTAGCCGGTGCACCCTTACGATCTGTTAGATTGCGTTCAGCCAAGATCATATTATCTAAATGAAACCCATCCATAGAAATAATTCGGGCTTGAACAGATTTTTTTATGAGAATTCCAAGAAGCTCGCCAGCAAGAGTAGACTTACCTGCTCCTGGCGGTCCGGTAATAGCTACAATAAAACGCTTATGACCTTCAGCGCTCTGGATGATTTTATCGCTAAGAGCTTCTGCATTCATTATATCGTAACCGTCTCAATTGGAGGTTCCATTGCACCTGTCATGAGGGCTACAGCATCAGACATCGAAATTGTTTTTGGGTCAATGGTGCACAAACGTCTACCAAGGCGATGAATGTGAATACGGTCGCAGACTTCAAAGACGTGTGGCATATTGTGCGAAATCAACACAATGGGCATTCCTTTAGACTTTACGTCCTGAATAAGGTCCAGCACCCGGCGAGATTCCTTCACACCCAAAGCTGCCGTCGGCTCATCCATTATCACAACTTTGGAGCCAAAAGCTGCGGCACGCGCGACTGCAACGCCCTGACGTTGCCCGCCTGACAGTGTTTCTACCGTTTGATTGATATTTTGAATTGTGAGAAGTCCTAGTTCCGAAAGCTTATCGCGCGCGAATGTCTCCATTTGCTTGTGATCCAACTTACGAAACAGGCTCCCCATGATGCCTGATTTTCGGATTTCCCGACCAAGGAACATGTTGTCAGCAATCGACAAGGCCGGAGAAAGGGCTAAGTTTTGATATACCGTTTCGATGCCAGCATTCCTAGCATCCTGTGGCGTATTGAAGCGGATTTCTTTTCCATCTAGCTCAATGGTGCCATGATCAGGAGCAGTTGCACCTGAAAGCGCACGGATCAGTGTGGTCTTACCTGCACCATTGTCGCCAATAACACCCAACACTTCGTCTGGATAGAGATCGAAATCAGTACCGTTCATAGCAACAACGGTGCCATATCGTTTCATTAGTCCACGTGCACGAAGCACGGGTATAACCTGATTTTTAGGTGTGCTCATTGGGTAGCCCTCCTCATCCACTGGTCTAAGGCCACAGCGATTAGGACCAGATTTCCCACCGCAAACATTTGCCAATAATCATCAACGCCTGCGAGCGACAAGCCCGTAGTAAATACACCAACGATCAAAGCACCCAAAACTGAGCCGGGAATAGATCCGCGCCCACCAAACAGGGAGGTGCCACCGATCACCACGGCAGTAATAGTTGCAAGATTGATTTCTTCAAAGGAAATTGGTGAAATTGAACCTACACGTCCAATTGCGACCCACGCTCCGAAGCCACAAATAAGACCCGCAACCGCATAAACAGAAATGATGGTTCTGTCAGTTTTGATACCAGAGAGAGCAGCGGCTTCCGGGTCGTCACCAATAGCATAAACATGACGGCCCCATGCCGTGTGTTGAAGGATATACCAGAAGACCGTGGCCAGTATAATGAGTGCTATACCGCCATATGTGATCGTCGCGCCCAAGGGACGAGCTGCTGCTTCCCCAAACCAGAGAAGAGATGGTGCGTTGGCTTCAATATCGGAATTTCGAATGGATTCCGAACCAGAATACCAAAGTTTTAATGCGGTGAATACTGAAAGTGTGCCAAGTGTTACGATGAATGGTGGCAGCTTGATCTTAGCTACGAGAAAACCATTGAACGCGCCCATAAGTGCGCCAATTGCCATGCCGCCGGCAATCGCCAATGGAAGTGGGACACCCGAGGATACGGCAAGCCGTCCCATGACAAATGTAGAAAGGACCAGTATCGCTCCAACTGAAAGGTCTATCCCAGCAGTCAAAATGATCAGTGTTTGTGCAATAGCAACGATGCCTATGACCGTTACCTGTTGAAGAACTAATGACAAGACTGCAGGGCTCAAGAACCTCGGGGCAATGAGGCCAAACACCAAAATGCTGACGATCAAAACCAAGGCTGGAACTAAGGTTGGGTAATTTCTAACCGCATTTCGGACATACGATAGAAACGTCTGGTCATCCCGTTCAAATGTAGCAACCGCACTATCGGTGCCATTTAAGTTTGCTTCAACATCAGATTCTGTTTGGCTCAAAAGGTGAGACCTCCCGATACATATTTCAATTTATAAACTCAGATACCTAAAGGGCGACAATATCGCCGCCCTTGATTTTTTCATGAATTATACGTTCTGTAAACTGGAGATTAACCCCAGCATAGATCAGTACCTTTAGCAGAATTGATAGAAGGTACGCCTTCAGCTGGTGAATCTGTGACAAGATTTACACCCGTATTGAAGAATGTTAAACCATCAGAAGAAGCAGGCTTAGAGCCATCTCTTGCAAAATTCGCTATAGCTTCAATACCTTTAGACGCCATAAGCAATGGGTATTGCTGAGAAGTTGCACCAATAACTCCGGACTTAACACTGGCAATTCCTGGACAACCACCGTCAACAGAAACGATCAAAACGTCTTTCTCTTTTCCAGCTTTCTTTAGCGCTTGGTACGCACCTTCAGCGGCTGGTTCGTTAATCGTATAAACCACGTTCATTCCTGGCTCTTTTGCAAGCAGGTTTTCAACAGAAGTAACGCCACCCTCTGGATTTGCACCTGACGATTCATGGCCAATTACGCGTGAATCTGTCTCAGAACCCATAACGTTTAGATTTGGTACTTTAATACCAAAACCAACAAGGAAACCGGTGTCTCGAGCGACGTCAACAGAGATATTGTCTTTGTTGATGTCTAGCATACCAATTTTCGCGTCTTTAGCTGCATCACCCAATGTGGCTCTTGCCCACTGGCCAATCAATAGACCCGCTTCAAAATTATCGGTTGCGAAGGTCATGTCCTGCGCTTCACTATCAGCCAGAGGCGTATCAAGTGCGATGACAAGAATTCCTGCAGCACGTGCCTTTTTCAAAGCTGGCACAACGGAATCATTAGATGCTGTGATCAAAATACCTTTAACACCTGCAGCCATGCAGTTTTCAATTGCAGTAATCTGTGGCCCAGCATCACCATCTACTTTTCCAGCATAAGACCTTAGATCGATACCTGCTTCTTTTGCCTTTGCTTCAGCACCTTCTTTCATTTTTACAAAAAAGGGATTGGTGTTATTTTTCGTAATTAGGCAAGCGCCTGTTTCTGCAGCAAAAGCACTTGTTGTCAGGACTGACATTGCTGACAGTGCAACTGCTCCTATTACTGATTTGACAATTATTTTTTTCATAAGTCTTTCTCTCAGTTACGTTAGTGGCGCATGACGTGTCAAAATTTGACTGGCTAAATCACTGCACCTAGGCGCGAGAAAATCACACATCAACCCTTCGCCACCCTCATAATTCCATAAGTATCAACGTGATGTCAATAGATAAATCACTTTGATTTATCTATTGACATCACTCAAGAAAAGCGTCAGTTTGTTACTCTCTCAAGGTTATGGAATTGATTAATTTATTGATTTCGTGCACTGTTGGCTTACATCAACCAACGTATTTTTGCGGTATGGGAGCTGATGAAACTAAAGGATATTTCATTTTATAATGTCAGAAAAACAACCTAAAAAGATAACTGATCCTAGCGGCGGCGCAAACCAAAGCCGTGTTCGGGACTATAACGAACGCCTTGTTTTGTCTCTTGTTCGCCGCCATGGCAGCCTTGCTAAATCTCAGATTGCTCGCAGATCCGGGCTTTCAGCACAAACAGTTTCTGTGATTATGCGCTCATTAGAGCACGACGGGCTTTTGCTTAAGGGGGAGCCGCAACGTGGAAAAGTTGGCCAACCATCCATCCCAATGAGCCTTAATCCTAACGGAGTCTTTTCGATTGGACTAAAAATCGGACGGCGTAGTGCCGACCTTGTGTTAGTCGACTTCCTTGGCCGCCAACTAAGATCTGTCAGCAAGGATTTTGCCTATCCCACGCCTTCAGAAATTATTGCTTTTGCAGAAATCGGCATTTCGACACTTGTTGATAAACTATCGCCATCCGAGCAAAAACGCATAGCAGGACTTGGTGTTTCTATGCCGTTTGAACTTTGGAATTGGGCTGAAAAAATTGATGCTCCAGAAGATGCAATTGAAGCGTGGAAAGGCTTGGACTTTAGGTCTGAATTGGCATCGATAACTAATTTGCCTGTCCGTATCCAAAATGATGCCACTGCAGCTTGTGGCGCAGAACTGGTGTTTGGTCGTGGCAAAGAACTGACCGATTTTGTGTACTTTTTTATAGGCACATTCATAGGTGGCGGTATTGTGTTAAACCATGGTCTGTATACTGGGAGAACTGGTAATGCTGGTGGGTTTGGCCCAATGCCAGTTATGCAACCCGATGGAAAAGTAACCACCCTTATCGACCATGCGTCTATTTACACACTAGAAATGCGCTTAAAAGCAGAAGGTTTTGACCTATCACACCAATGGCATGAACCCGAAAATTGGCACTTACCTACGTCACTTGTTGATGAGTGGATAGACGATACGGCACGCCACCTGGCTTGGGCTATTGTCGCATCATGCTCAGTAATTGATTTTCAAGCAGCGGTGGTTGATGGTGCCCTTCCTACTGACATTCGTCAAAGAATAGTGGAATCCATTCGTATGGAGATTGATAAACTGGATACACGTGGAATTAGCGATTTAACCATTCTAGAGGGAATGGTGGGTCGTGGTGCCCGTGCGCTTGGGGGTGCCAGCCTGCCCTTCTTCTCTCTATACCTTCTTGATCAAAATGTTCTGTTCAAAGGAATCGAATCATGATATTAACCAGAGATTTTAATGCTTGTGGGATCAAAATAAAGGATATAGTGAAGCATAAGAAAGGCTAAAACTATGACAATTTATAACCTTGGATCAATCAACATTGATCACCTCTACATGCTCGAGAGAATACCCAAACCAGGCGAAACACTTTCATCTTTAGAAAGCCACACCAATATCGGGGGCAAGGGACTGAATATTTCAGTAGCAAGCCACCGTTCGGGGGCAGATGTTCGTCACATTGGTGTTGTTGGTTCTGCAGATCAAGCTGTTTTAGATATGATTGCTGATCTTGGGTTGGATTGCGCACTAATTTCTCAAATAGATGCGCAAACTGGTCATGCGATTGTATATGTCGATGAAAAATCGGAGAACTCTATTGTTGTCCATGGTGGCGCAAACCTTTGCTTTTCTGAAGCTCAGATCAGGACGGCTCTATCGAGTGCGCAACCCAATGATTGGCTGATTCTTCAAAACGAGACAAATGCGAATGAAATTGGAATTTCCATAGCTCGCGAGAAAGGCATGAAGATTGCACTCGTAGCAGCGCCATTCGATGTTGAAACAATGCCGGAGCAGATAAAAAAAGTTGACCTGGTTTCGATGAACAAGACAGAAAGTGAGCTATTTGAGGCGGTCACCGACACTTCAATTGTCAACTTAAAGGACATAGACTTTTTGATCACCTATGGGGCAGATGGGGCAATGTTTTTGTCTCACGGTAAGGAACAAAGAGTTGCGTCCCACAAAGTTAGTGCTGTTGACACTACCGGCGCTGGAGATACTTTTTTTGGAGTCTTTATGGCACTTTACACCAATGGTAGCGGCGTCGAACCCGCATTAAAAAGAGCCAATGCCGCTGCTGCACTCATAGTTCAGCGAAAGGGGGTGGCCGCTGTAGTACCGAACAAAATAGAAATAGACTCTTTCCTTAAAGTCTAGTTAACCAAACGGTTCACGGCACATACATCGACCATTACCAAACTTACACAGGCCATTTGAATCATAAACACTATCGTAAGGTAGTTGGAGCTGAGAAAACTCTTTGAATGAAGCTACTGATTGACTTAATCGAGCTTGATCAATAGTAACGTCAACCCCAATAACTGATCAAAAACAAGTCATTGACAAATAATTTTCAATTCATCATTTAACGGATAGAGTATGAAACTAGCACGTATAAACCGCTTATTTGCCGCATCAGGTAATTGCTTTGATGTGGCTATTGATCACGGTATGTTTAATGAAGGTGGCTTTCTTAATGGCATTGAAAACATGTCCTCAGCTATTGAAACCATAGTGGCTGCGGGCCCTGATGCGATTCAGCTTCCGCCGGGTACAGCGCCTATGCTTCAGTCGGTGGTTAGCAAAACACGCCCGGCGCTTGTACTGCGCACCGATATTGCCAATGTGTATGGTTCGCCGTTACCGTCTATGCTTTTTTCTGAATTAATCGCTAACCCTGTTGAACAGGGCTTGGTGTTGGATGCCGCTTGTGTGGTGGTGAATTTGTTGCAGTTACCGAATCAGCCAGAGGTGTATCGCGCTTGTATTCGAAATATTAACCAGCTTAAAAGAGAATGTGAAATTTACGGTATGCCGTTGATGGTGGAACCGTTGGTGATGCAAGACAACGCTAGCAGTGGCGGTTATATGGTGGATGGTGATATCAACAAAATTTTACCGCTAGTACGGCAAGCAGCAGAATTGGGCGCGGATATTATTAAGGCCGACCCTTGTGATGATGTATCTGAATATCATCGTGTTATTGAAATTGCCCAAGGAGCACCGGTGTTAGTCCGTGGTGGTGGGCGAGTATCAGACCACGAAATCTTAACACGTACAAAAGCGCTAATGGATCAGGGCGCGCGCGGAATTGTTTATGGCCGTAATGTGATTCAGCACGATAACCCAGCAGGTATGACACGCGCTTTAATGGCCATAGTGCATGAAGTAGCATCAGTCGATACGGCAATGAGAAATTTGTAGTAAAGGTTATAGTAAAAGTCGAAATAGTAACTGATTTTTTGAATAAGTAGGTAAAGAAAAATTTAAAAAGAAACAAGCACATGATTAATAACGAGAAATAAATATGACGCAAAAGGTAATCCGTTTTGGAGTAATTGGTTGCGGACTAATGGGGCGAGAGTTCGCCAGCGCCGCTGCGCGTTGGTTGCATTTAAGTGAGATGCCCGCGCGACCCGTTATTGTTGCAGTGTGTGATACCAATGCAGATTTAATGGCTTGGTTTGGAAATAACGTTCCCAGTGTAGTACAACAAACAGACGATTATCGTGAGCTGTTAAGCAATCCCGATATCGATGCAATTTATTGTGCAGTACCCCATGTATTACATGCAGAGTTCTATCCAAAAATTATAGCGTCAGGAAAGCATTTATTAGGCGAAAAGCCTTTTGGTATGGATCAACAACAGAATCAAAAGATTCAGCAAGCTTTAGCCGCTAATCCTAACACCTTTGTTCGCTGTTCTTCTGAAATGCCATTTTTTCCTGGGGCACAAAAAGTGATTGAACTTGCTCGGTCAGGCGAAATGGGGGAGATTTTGGAGGTTGAAGCGGCCTTTTTACATTCCTCCGATCTCGATCCAAATAAAGCGATTAATTGGAAACGGTTAGAGGCAGTGAATGGTGCTTATGGCTGTATGGGCGATTTAGGGATGCATGTTTTGCATGTACCTTTGCGTCTCGGATGGAGGCCTGAACGAATCACGGCATCATTGGTTAAACGCATTAAGCAACGGCCAGATGGTAAAGGCGGTATGGCTCCCTGCGAAACTTGGGATAACGCGACCCTAACGGGAACAGTACCGCAAGGCGGTTATGAATTTCCGTTAGTGTTAAAAACTTGGCGTATCGCGCCGGGGGAATCCAATACGTGGAGCCTGCGTATTTTGGGTATGAAAAAAAGCGCATTCTTTAGCACAAAAAATCCCCGTCAATGGCAGTGGATGGATTATGAAGTGGGAGGTGCGCAAGTGTGGAAAACACAAGACTTGGGTTATCAATCATTATTCCCTGCGATCACTGGCGGTATATTTGAGTTTGGTTTTGCTGACTCAATTCTGCAAATGTGGGCAGCATTCCTAGATGAGCTTACCGGTGGCACAGCTAACGGATTTCATTGTGTGACACCAGCAGAAGCGGCGGACCATCATGCAATTTTAACCGCCGCATTAGAATCGGAAAAACGAAAACAGTCGGTTACTGTTAATTATATCGGAGCGGTTTTATGAAACGTTCAGAGGTGAATGCTGCCATTGTTGAGGCGGTGAATTTATTAACAGAATTTAAGTGGTCTCTTCCCTTATGGGCTGACTGGAGTGAAAAAGACTATGCCTTAGAGCCGAAAACATCCGAGTATTTACGCACTCATCAAATGGGATGGGATGTGACCGATTTTGGTTCGGGTACCTTTGCAACGCGAGGACTCACCTTATTTTGTCTTCGAAATGGTGTGCAAACGAATAAAAAGATGATTCCTTACGCGGAAAAATTAATGTTCATTAATGAATCACAGGAAACGCCTTTTCATCACCATCGAGTAAAAATGGAAGACATTATTAATCGCGGAGGTGGCAATTTGATGGTTGAGTTTTGTCACGAAGACCCAAGCGATGAACGTATTATTCAAGTGATGGTGGATGGTTGTATTAGACCGATAACTCCTCATCAACCGCTTCGCTTAAGCCCCGGACAAAGTGTGACTATGCAGCGACGTTTGTATCACCGTTTCTACGCAGAATCCGGACACGGTATGGTGTTGGGCGGAGAAGTCTCTCAAGTAAACGATGACAGTGGTGATAATTATTTTCTCGAAGAATTAGGCCGATTCTCCACCATCGAAGAAGATGTAGCTCCACTTTACCCTCTTTGGAATGAGGTTGGGAAGTAATGAAGGAGTCTGTTTCTCGTTCAGGTGTAATTGGTGCAGGTAACTGGATAGTGGATATTGTTCATGTTATTGATCACTGGCCCAATAAAAATGATTTAGTTCGTATTGCGGATAAAACGTTTGGTATTGGAGGTGGTGCGGCAAATGTATTGTCTGATCTCCATTCTTTTGGTGTTTATTTTCCACTGATACCTGTTGGTAAACTCGGATGTGATAGCTACGCGGGTATCGTGCTGCAGCATTGTCGTTCGGCAGGTTTTCCTTTGGATTTTCTTATACAGGATAAAAAAGCCCCTACTGCCCATACCCATGTAATGAATGTGCCCGGTGATAGCCGAACTTTTTTCTATCAAGGCGGAGCCAATGACACATTCACATTGGATGATATTCCTATTGAGCAGTTGGTTAAACGTAAGGCCAAAATATTTTATCTTGGCTATGCCATGTTGCTTGAAAAGCTTGATCATCTACAAGCCGACGGATCTACAGAAATGGCGCGTCTGCTGCGCTTAGTACGACAAGCCGACATGATAACGATTGTGGATTTAGTCTCGGCTGAGAAGCCAGATTTTAAAGCGATTATGTTAACCGCCTTACCTTTTATAGATTATCTAGTGATTAATGAAACGGAAGCTTCGCGTGCGAGTGGCATATCGGTATGGGATAGCGATGGTACGTTGAACAAGACCAAGGTACTGGTCGCAAGTCAGTTCCTTTTAGATAAAGGCGTGAATAAGGCCGTTATTGTCCACTCCCCTGAGTTTGCATTGTGGTTTGAAAAAAGCAAATTACCCATTTGGTCAATACCTGATCCGGTGGATGCGGAAGACATTAAAAGCCCTGTCGGTGCAGGTGATGCATTTTGTGCAGGTATTATATTCGGTACTCATGAAGAATGGGCCGTGGAACCCACCCTTAGGCTGGCTCATCAAGCTGCGCGAGCAGCATTGCATGGGCAAACGGCCACTGATGGAATCCCGCCACTTTCTGAATTAGTGCCAGAATACTTGTCGTTGCCTACAATCGGTAATGACGGGGAGATCTAAAACCATTCTTAATACTCAAGTTCCGGGACACTAAGGCAGCCTTTTCACCTTACCCGACTACCAGACTACCAGAGTAGTTATTAGCACACGAACCGCCGTAGCCCTTGCCTCCCTCCTTAGCTAATATAATGTACTGTGTTAAGCTAAATAGAAGCTAAGGTAAATATTAAAGTGAAAAAAGATCGTGCCAATATATAAAAATTTTCGTGAGGAAGGGTGATGAAACAGATAAACGTTGCAGTGTTGGGCGCATCTGGTTGGATGGGGAAAATTCACACCATGGCATACCAAACCTTCCCGCATTTCTTTGGAACATCCGGTGGGACCGCAAAAGTTTCAATTCTAGTTGGGACCAACCCAAATGCCGCAGCTGATTTGGCCGAACGAGCGCCTGGTGCGAAGATACTTTATGACTGGCGTGCAGCGATTGCCGACCCTGAAATTGATCTGATCGATATTTGTCTTCCAGACCACCTGCACTATGAAGTGGCTAAGGCTGCGTTACTGGCTGGCAAGCATGTCTATTGTGAAAAACCTTTAGCAAACACGGCGCATGAGGCACGGGAACTGGCTGATATAGCGATGCAAAAGGGGTTAATTACACGAGTTGGACATGCTTTTCCACGCAACCCCGTCCACGATTTGGCCAAAGAAATTATCGATGCTGGGGAAATTGGTGATATTAAAATGTTCCGCGGATCCCAGCATATTGATGTGTACAGTGACCCAAATGCCCCATTCATGTGGAGGGCGGACGGAAAGTTGGCTCCCACTGGTATTGTTGGGGACACTGGGTCGCATATATTTAGTTTCATGGACTTTTTGGTTGGGCGTGTAAGCACTTTAATAGCAGACAACATGATTGTGACACCGCGCCGGCCAGTAACCGAAGCACTCGCTTACGGTGAGCGGTTAACGCTAAATGGCTCAAAAACTTGGGCTGACGTTACTAACCCTGACGCCACAAACGTCATGTGCCGTTTTGAAAACGGTGCCAGCGGTCTAGTAGATTTCAGCCGAGTGGCGACTGGCCGTAAGTTTATGCAAACCTATGAAATATATGGCACCAAAGGCAGCCTTGCTTATTCTTACGATGAGGTAAACAGACTGCGATTTTACTCAGATGGCGACCGTACTGGAAGGCGAGGCTTTCGTGAAATAGACGTCGGTCCCGAAAATGAAACATTCAGGGCGTTTCTGCCGTTACCTAATTTTGCACTCGGATATAATGAGTCAAAAATCATTGAGGTTGCTGAAGTTATCCGATCTATTGTTGCGAACCAACCAATGTGGCCAACCTTTGAAAACGGTCATCATATTAGCCAAATAGTTGATGCATGCATGGAGTCTTCTAAGCTGAAGCTATGGGTCGACATAGCCCGTCCCTAAAAAAGCATTGTATGGTGCTCGAAAACAATACTTAGTGGGATTATGTGGCAAGTGAGGCAATGCGACGGCCCAGTTAGTTTACGTTTAGCGCTGTTGACCTTGGTGGCAGGAGCTGTGCTGAATGTCGTTAAGTTACATAAAGGGTTAGCTTATATTGTCGGGAGTGTTTTCATTTTAGCTGCGTTGGGCCTCATCGCTGCAGATATGGCGGCGGCGCCACTGTCGATTTTAGGCGCTTGTGCCATGGTTGGCCTTCCTTCAGTGCCCTATATGCTTGCTCGGGCAAGAGAGTTAGACGGTGGTACTAGTTGAATATCGATAACGATTGGAGGATAAAATAGTTTGATTATTTGTTGTGGTGAAGCTCTTGTAGACATGATACCCCTGCAAGGGACTAATGGTGAGCAGGGGTATGCTCCTCTCGCGGGTGGTGCTCTGCTTAATACGGCTATTGCGTTAGGGCGTTTGGGCGTCAATGTAGGCATTATATCGGGTATTTCTAAGGACCTGTTTGGGGAGCGTTTGGTTCGTGCTTTACAGGACAGTGATGTGTGCACGGATTTTTTAATTCGCTCACCTTTACCTACGACACTGGCATTTGTGCAACTTGATGATGGTCACGCAAGTTATACTTTTTATGACGAAAACTCAGCTAGGCGAAGTATTGAAGAGGCAGAACTACCTACATTACCTGATTCTGTTTCAACGCTGTACTTGGGTGGTATCAGTTTAATAAGTGAACCTGGTGCTGATAGCTACTGTGCTTTGGCTGAACGTGAACATGGAAAGTGCATCATCGTTCTGGACCCTAATGTTCGAACTACTTTCATTGAAGATGAACTGCGTTATCGTGCACGTTTGGCACGTTTGATGGCGATAGCAGACATCATTAAGGTCTCCGATGAGGATCTCGATTGGTTAGTGCCAGGCGACCTCAAAGAGGGTGATAAAGTTGCTAGTTTAGGCAGTGACTCGTGTCTGGTGGTTATCACTAAAGGAAGCCAAGGCGCAGTAGCATATCTCCCTAATGGTAATGTACTGTCACAAGCTGTTCCAAAGGTTAAGGTTGTAGATACTGTTGGTGCGGGAGATACCTTTAATGCAGGGTTTATGGCCCAATTGGTTGCCCTGGGTCAACTAACTAAAACCAATCTGCCCAATATGGATGAATCTGTATTGCAAACAGCGATGGCTTACCCTACCCAAGTAGCCGCTGTGACTGTATCGCGTGCTGGTGCAAACCCACCATGGCTTTCAGAGTTATAGAGTTACTTGCCGTCACTGTCAGATATATCCCTGAGAAATCGTCTATCCGCAGTATAGGTATAAACAATTTCCATCCATACCGACTCTCCACTGGGTCTTGGCTGAACCTCTCTGGATAGACTACTAGCCGATGTGGTAAGTAATAACAACACAGCTGCCACCCAGTTTAATTGGATATATTTAGCCGATCCAACCACTAAAAAAGATGTAGTAGGTAGTATTGGAGCCAGTATCGATATTGCATCACGCTGGACCCAAAGTACCTTTTCGACCATATCCAATCGCTTAGGCTGGCTTAAGAGCCACAAAGGCCAAAGTAAAACCTCTTATCAGGGTATTCGGTTCGACTTTAACGATGCCACTATCAATACTCTTATGGCAGCACCCAGTGCTTCGTTTACACAAACGAATTGGACTAATGCGGCTGTAGACCATGCCAATAGGTCAACCGATTCCCTTTCTACATTAGGGCAGAATGTGGTGATGGATGTGACCAAAGCCGTACTTAATGAAGCAGCCATTGTAAGGCAGAATGCTACAGGCACATTGAGCCCAGTCTTTAAACCTATCTACAATGGTTGGTCTATATGGACAGACGGCACAGTAGAAGACTTAAAAATGCTTGAGATTGGTGTAAATTCAACACCACTTGATACGTCCTGTGATTTGGTTTTATATACCGTATTTGACTCTTTTGAAGCGCTAACCCTCTTCCAAAATCATCCTAAACACTTGAAAATCAAGCAGGCGGCAAAAGAATGGGTCTTACACCGGCATCAGGTTGATTATACTTGTTAAGTTAATAGCATGATTTGTCATTTAGCAATGCACCAATCAAAAATCTGGTAGTTGTTATCCAGTAAGTAAGCACTTACCTGCTAACTGTACGCTGTGACAAATGCCCCTATCAAACAAGCTCATTTCATCAGCTAACATGTTAAACATTAACCCTAACTTACTGTTGGGCTCAGCTTGGTTCCTTCTGTAGGGCATGAGGCGGTTTCCGGGCACCATCCTCTTCTATCTTGTCGCTAAAGCACACTAACTTCTATAAAGTTTTAATTTATTTCCATAGCACACTCGTGGCACACTTTTACGACTGTATTGACCATTTGACCGTTTGACCGTTTTTAGGCGTAAAAAAACCGTGCGTTTTACGGTCACGGTTATATGTAACAATAAGTGGCTTAAACTAACATCTCTCCTTTCGTAAACAAAGTTGCTTAGCCGCCCGCGCTCATTGAACTGAAAGTGGTGTTGCACCTGTTTCAGATCGAACAATCTTTCCATTTCTAAGAGAGTGCATCATCAGCAGGGCTTCACGACTGCCATCTGGGAAATCGATAAACTGGTGAATCACTAATACTTCCTCGTTTTCATATAAGCATCTTTCAGCCGATATTTTAAATTTATCACTTGCCATCATGTATTCAAA
>ENA-ORXF01000909-ORXF01000909.1-marine-metagenome-genome-assembly--contig:-NODE-909-length-20156-cov-7.797599_pt1 | contig 20156 bp, 22 predicted proteins | sample MGYA00237864_ERZ511476 | MGnify/ENA primary metagenome ERZ511476 (study PRJEB26306, sample SAMN06343908) | marine metagenome | isolation source: coastal waters | place: Atlantic Ocean: West Antarctic...
GCGAAGATGGAAACTGTTGGGATACCTATGATGAAGCTCTTGAAGTAAAACTACAAGCGGAGAAAGACTCAGAAGCTGGTATACATGTGTTCTTGTTAGGTCAAGGGCCATTGGAAGAGGTGCAAAATGACAGATAAAGTATTAGAAGCAGTACGTGAGGCAAGCATATCTATTGCGTGTCTCATGGATGACTGTGATTTTGTGCAGGTTAACCGACACCCTATGAAGATACTCGTTCTACAAAAAGATATAGAACATATCCAAGATCAGCTAACTATCATAGAGAATTACCTTGAACCCTTCGTGGTTGCAGAACTAGAGGAGATGAAAGAGGATGCCTAAGTACACCATCACAATGATAGAACCAGATGTACTCATAGATTCTGGTGATCCGTATGAAATATACAGACACCTGTCTATGTGGGCTGATCACTATGCCCTCATCTATAAACAGACAGGTGTGCTGTCTGATAATATAACAATAAAGGAGATACAATAATGTCTGTTGATAGATATAAAATAGGGCTACTAGTAGATGGCCTTGAAAAGATAGTGGAATGTGATGACACATACCCTGACGTACATGACTGGAAAAGTGCAGTTGACTTTGCCTTTAACCTAGTAAGGTACATGAAGGATGACCCTAAGATAGAGCTAATGTTCTGTGAGGACTGGGAGTCTGAGGAGTACAAAGGCTATGACTATGTACATGATACACCAACAGTAATAATGTAGGGAGATAACAGATGAGTGAAGACCAACTGATAGACTTAGTACGTAAGACAGTACAACATTGGGCTATTGAGGAAGCTGAAGAAAATAGTTTATCTGAGTATGAGCGTGAAGAAAGATACGCTGAGATGTTAGATCAGATAGGTGAAAAAATCAAAAGAAAATGGAGTAGTTTCTAATGACTAGATCAGAACTACAACGTGCAATATATCAGATAACTCACGGCACTGGTGTTGTGTATTGGCAAGAGAATAAAGACACAAATCATTCACACGAACTGACACTACACTTTACTGAGTTAACTGAAGAGACAGGTGCAATACCTAGTACAATAGGAGGATAACAGCTGTTGCATAGTAGTCACACATACATAACAAAAGAAATTTATTGCTATCTTGGATCATCAAGTAGTGATATAACAAAGGCACAGTTGCCATAACCAAGGAGAATATATAATGCCATTTGATTTAAACAATGAACTAGACGTACCATATAACCTAGACTTTGAGGTAGGCTTTGAGCCAACCAGAGTGAAGGATAAGAAGTATGTCATTAACATGCAGACAGGTGAGCCTATTGCTATCATAGGTGAGAGTGCTACAGCTAGAAGTCATGGTGATTTCTATCGTGGTGTATGGGATGTAATGTCCAATGACCTACCTGCATCTGACCTAGAGGGAGCTAACGTAAGTTTCAACTCAGCACGTAACGGTGGTTGGACTATGCTTGATATCACACTACCTAAGATTAAGACAACCATTAATACGCCTAAACATTCCACTGAAATAGCACAGAGATTGATAGCTGTGCATGGTATAGATGGTACTGCCTCACCTGCTACATGGTTTGGTGCTATAGATTTCTTCTGTACTAATGGTATGATCACTGGTGATTACGACAAGGTACGTAAGAAGAATACATCAGGCTTCACACTGTCAGGCTTTCAGCATGAGTTGTCTAAAGCTAAGACAGACTTTAACCTACAGGGTAAGAGACTACAGACATGGGCAGACACAGACTTTACTTATGTGGATGTTAGCAATCTTCTTGACGACATCATCAAGTCAGAGCGTAAGGCTAAGAAGATGTATGAGTTGTACATGCAAGAGGCAAGTGTACGTGGTCACAATAAGTTTGCATTGTATAGTGCCTTCACTAACTATGCTTCCTATGCTGATGAGCGTAATGGATTCAGCCTACGTAATACAGGTAATGATACACAGGCTGTGAGTATGTTCTCTCGTGAGCAAGAGGTATCCAAGTGGATCAGTACACCTCTATGGCACAACGTAGAGAACCTAAGAGAGTATGCTTAATGGATTGGAATGACCCAGAGCAGGTACGTGCGTATGATCGTGCGTATCGACTCAAAAATAGAGACAAAATACTAGAAGGTAAACGTAAATACAGGGAGGCAAACAAAGAAAAGATACGTAAAGGTATGGCTAAGTATAGACAAGATAATAAAGAAGCATTATCTATTCAAAGAAAGGGCTACAGAAAAAATAATCCTGCTTTAGTACTACAACACAAAGCAACTCGTAGGGCTAGAAAGAAACGTGCCATACCTGCTTGGCTAAAGGATTGTTCTATTGAGAAGAGAAGAGTTTATACAGTCTATCTACTCAGTCGTCTGTTAGCCAAGGCAGATGGTATTGAGAGACACGTTGATCACATGTGGCCTCTGTCAGATGGTGGGCCACACTGGTCAGGTAATCTACAGGTACTAACTGCAACAGATAACATGGATAAAGGTGCATACTCTTGCCCTAAACTAAAGAAACAAATGAAACTTAACTTAAAGGAAGCGAAGGTGTTGTATGCTAAAGCTGCCTAGATATGTGCAGAAACGAGACACTGGTGAGTACAGGTTTAACCCACCTCAAAACCTAGTTGATGCAGGTGTAGTGACCAGAAAAACTTTTGGCACTGACCTGCAACAGGTACGTAGACTTGTTCGCAAAGACAATGAAGCCATTGATAACTGGCGTGACATACAGTCACAGGTGTTAGTGATCACAGATCGTAGCACCTTCAATGATCTAGTGGACTACTACTATATGTCTAATGATTTCAATATGTTACGTGATACAACTAAGGTGGATTACAAATACTTCTTGGGTGTAGTGTGTGATAAATTTAACACAGTTAAATATAAAAACATAAGTACTAAGGTTGCCAAGGGTGCATATGAGGAATGGGTCAAGCGTGGTGTGAGCTTTGCAAATCATACAGCTACCTGTGCCTCACGTGTATTCAACTATGCTATTGAGATGGAACACGCTATCTTAAATCCCTTTAGTAATATAAAACGTAAGGCATCTAAGAAGAGAACAGTTGTCTGGGCAACAGAGGATGTGGTTAACTTCCTTGATGTAGCCTATGCTAACTTTGATACTAGAAACATTGGACTAATTATACAGATGGCATACGAGTGGTGTCAAAGATTGGGTGACATGCGTACCCTTGAGTGGACAGATATTGACTGGGATACAGGGATACTACACCTTGAACAAAGCAAGCGTAGAGCAGAGGTATTTCTACCTATATCAGAGGACTTGATGGGCATGTTGCAAGATCAACGTGTAGACTTTGGCTTTCAAAGGTACGTAGCACCTCATCCTAGCCCCGTACAGGGGGCATACCACCCTTATACCTTAGAGCGTCTATCTAAGAATGGAAGGACGGTCATGCGTAAGGCAGGTTTGTCTGACACACTACGTCTAATGGACTTGAGAAGGACAGGTGTGACACAGATGGTGGATGCAGGTGTCTCATTGCCACAAGTAATGTCAGTGACTGGGCATACACATGTGTCTTCTGTGCAACCATACATGAAACATACATATGCTAGTGCAAATTCAGCCTTGACACAAAGATCAGATAGCTTACAATCAACAACATGTTGCAACAACGAAAGTGATATACATGAATATAAATAATATTATAAATGATCTATCACTTGTAAATGGTGAGACAAAGAGGATGACTTGTCCTTCATGTAAGGGATACAATACCTTTACTATAACCAATAACATGGGATCAGTGCTATGGAATTGTTACAAGGCAAGTTGCGAGTACTCAGGTGGTACTCGTGTTCACTTGACTAGTGATGACATACGTAAGTCTATCAGTAGGGTAGCTGAAGAAACCAAAGAGATACCATTCACTAAGCCTGAGTGGTTAGTAAAAGATAACGAAGCAATAGGTGTATTCTGTAAGCAATGGGATATAGATCCAGATGAATTAGGTCTGTTGTATGACGTAAAGGAAAGCCGTGTCGTGTTTCCTGTGGTCAAGTCAAGTGTGATGGTAGATGCTAGTGGCAGAAGTATCACACACAGGCTACCAAAATGGAAACGATATGGTAAGAGTGACTTGCCCTACTCATATGGGTATGGTAAGGTCGCTGTAGTTGTTGAGGACTGCATAAGTGCTGCGATTGTAGGTAGTGATGTATATGTTGGGGTCGCTGTGTTGGGTACATCATTATCAGAAGCACACAAGAGGTTCTTATCGCAGTTCTCAACAGCCATTGTAGCACTAGACCCTGACGCACTACCTAAGACACTACAATTTACTAAGGAACTAAGAGGTCACGTTCATTCAGTTCGTGCCTTACGATTAACAGATGATTTGAAATACCGTAATCCTAACGACATTCAAAACCTTACAGCATTAGGAGAATAATATATGGAACTATCATTAGTACGCAGCCTTATGGACAAAGGTTTCTATGACGATCATAGAGGGGCGCGTTGCCCTGATCGTTTGTTCAGTAAAGACGTACGTAAGATCAAGGCATCAATAGACCTAGCGATGCAGAGATACGAACGTACTGTTACACCTGCTGAGATTGAGGCATTGTTTATGTCCAGTAATGCACAGCTTACTACAGCACAGAAGCAAGCATACTCGTCCTTGTTTAGTCAGATAAAGAAAGAGTCACCTATGGGTAGTGACGTAGCACAAGAGGTGTTGTCTAAATTGTTTCAACAAGTAGTTGGAGAAGACATAGCTAACATTGGCTTTGACTATGTCAATGGTACTAAGACTACACTTGAACCACTACGTAATCTACTAGAGCAGTACGCTGATGACTTCACACCTGACTTACACATAGAGTGGGATGACATGGACATAGATACACTGCTCTCTAAGAATGATCTTGAGGCACGTTGGGTGTTCAACATACCTACACTCACACGTAAGATAGAGGGTGTGAACGAAGGACACCTTATTGAGGTAGGAGCTAGACCTAACACAGGCAAGACATCCTTCCATGCTAGTATAGTAGCAGGGCCAAATGGATTTGCACAGCAGGGTGCTAAGTGTATTGTGTTGTGTAACGAAGAAGGATCACATCGTGTAGGTGCTAGATATCTAACAGCAGCTACAGGTATGACTATGCAAGAGATAAAGGCCAACCCAAGTAAGGCACGTGATATATACTCTAAGATTAGTGGCAACATAAAGATCAAAGACTCTACCAGTAGAGATATGTCATGGGTTGAGAGTGTATGTAAGTCTTACAAACCTGATGTAGTTATACTAGACATGGGTGATAAGTTTGCTAGGACACAAGGCTTTGCTAGAGCAGATGAATACTTAAAGGCCAACGCTATATATGCAAGACAGATAGCCAAGCAACATGGATGTGCTATCTTCTATATGTCACAGCTATCTGCTGATGCAGAGAATAAAGTTGTGCTGAACCAAGCTATGATGGAAGGGTCACGTACAGGTAAGGCTGCTGAAGCTGACCTCATGTTACTCATAGCAAAGAATCCACCTGTCGAAGGACAGGACGAAGAGGATACGCAGCGTCACCTTAATGTAGTTAAGAATAAACTATCAGGGTGGCATGGTATAGTTCATTGTGAACTCAATTATAAAACAGCGAGGTACGAAGTATGATACACACTAACGAAATAAATCCTAACACAGGTAAAAAGTATTGGTATAAAGATAATCCAGAGACTAAACGTGAGTATAATAAAACTCAAATGTTTGTTGATGGTAAATACATATCAAGAAGTCATCCTCTATATAAGGCAGGAAAGTTTAAAACCTTTGGTGACGCTGCATTCTCATCCTTAGTAAACTATGAAGATAGTACAGAGGGTGAGGTGTATGTTATTACCAACCCTGCTTTTGTTGGGTGGGTTAAAATAGGTATGGCTATTGACTCTGAAGATAGGCTCAAGGGATATCAAACAAGTAGCCCCCATCGTGACTATAAGCTAGAGTATAGCAAACCATTTACTGACAGACGTAAAGCAGAGGCAGAGGCACACACAATTTCTAAGCAGTCCCATGTTAAAGCAGGTGAGTGGTTTCAAATGACTATACAAGAAGCAACGAGTGTAATAGAAGGAATAAAATGAGACATGTAACAGTACTAGATGTGGAGAACACAACTCTTAAACGTAATGGTAAGCTTATGCTTGATCCATTCGAGGCAGAGAACTCCCTTACTATGGTAGGTATGTTATGCCAAGGGCCATCAGGCTCTGAGCAAAAGATAGTTACCTTTGACCACAGTGAGCAGCAACCTAGCACTGAGGGTGGTCGTATTGTTCAGAGTATTCTGGATGATACACACCTCTTGGTGATGCACAATGCAGCCCATGACCTTATATGGATATGGGAATCAGGCTTCACGTATACTGGTGAGGTGTTCGATACTATGCTTGGTGCTTACATACTACAACGTGGACAGAAAGAACCTCTTAGCCTTGGGTACTTGGCTGAGAGATACGACTGTGACACACAGAAGATGGGTACACTAAAGGACTACTTCAACAAAGGGTATACAACCAGAGAAATACCACACGATGAGTTGTCTGAGTACCTGTCTGCTGACCTACACTCTACGATGGACCTGTTCAACAAGCTAGATGCTAAGCTTACTGGAGAAGACGCAGGTCTAATGGAGACAGTGAAGCTAACCAATCGAATAGCTGATTGCCTCACACGTATATACCAACGTGGTTTCAAGGTAGACTTGGATGTGTTAGAAGAAGTACGCAAGGAGTTTGAGACAGAGAAGAATGAGTTACTATCTGTGCTTGAGGGTCAGGTGCAGCTTCTTATGGGTGATAGACCTATCAATCTTAATAGCCCAGAGCAATTGTCTTGGATTATATTCAGTCGTAAACCACATGACAAACCTATGTGGGCTAATGCATTTGATCCACGCGCTACTGATCAGGAGTTTAGATCTACTATCAAGAGTAACTCATCTGTGTTGTATAGGCAGAAGGCCAAGCAATGCTCTACTTGTAGAGGGTCAGGTCAGATACGTAAGACTAAGAAGAATGGCACACCATTTGTTAAGACAACTAAGTGTCTAGACTGTGGTGCTGTAGGCTATAGGTTTACTGACACTACGTATGTAGCAGGTCTAAAGTTCGTAGCACCTAACCCTGACTGGGTCAGTGCCAATGGGTTTCGTACAGGTAAGGATAATCTAGTCAGGCTAGAGACAGTAGCTAGAGACAAAGGACATAGTGACACTGTGCTATTCTTACAAAGGATACGAAGACTATCTGCATTGGATACATACCTGTCTAGTTTTGTTGAGGGTATAACTACCTACACTAAGGCTGATGGTATGCTACATGTTAAGCTGCGTCAGAGTACCACAGCTACAGGTAGGCTATCCAGTACAGAACCTAACATGCAGAACATGCCACGTGGTGGTACATTCCCTGTAAAGAAAGTGTTTGTATCACGATGGAAGGGTGGGCAGATCATGGAAGCTGACTTTGCACAGCTAGAGTTTAGAGTTGCTGCATTCCTTAGTCAGGATGAGGTAGCCATACAAGAAGTATCAACAGGCTTTGATGTACACAGCTATACAGCTAAGGTTATCAGTGATGCAGGGCAGAAGATCTCCCGTCAAGAAGCAAAGGCACATACATTTGCTCCCTTGTATGGCGCGAGTGGTTTTGGTAGGACAAGGGCTGAGGCTGCTTACTATGCACAGTTCACTAAGAAGTACTCAGGTATAGCACGTTGGCATAAGGAGTTGGCACGAGAGGTGTTGACTACAGGTAAGGTGACTATACCATCTGGTAGGGAGTTTGCATTCCCAGACGTACAGCGTAGACGTAATGGTGGTGTGACATTTTTCACACAGATAAAGAATTATCCTGTGCAATCCTTTGCAACTGCTGACATCGTACCTATATCTATGCTATACATAGACAAGCTTTTAGAGACAAACTCTATGCAAAGCTGTGTTGTTAATACTGTACATGATAGTATAGTAATTGACATACACCCAGACGAAACGGATAGAGTAATAAAGATAATAAAACTAACTAACGACAACCTCGTTAACATCTTTAATAAGAGGTGGAACATAGACTTTAATGTGCCATTATTATTAGAAGCAAAGATAGGACCAAACTGGCTTGACACAAAAGATGTTGCGTGATATAACTAGAACCTTAACGTATAAAACAAAGGAGATTAATACATGGATAATCAAGTAATGAAAGTAGATACCAATGACTATGCATCAATGGCAAAGGCTATGGGCATGGCAATGGACACAGGCTCCAATAAGGAGAAGGCAGACGCACTGGCTCGTGTGCGTATTAACCACTCACCTATCATGGGTAGGTCAGAAGTTAATGGTAAAATGGTAAACGTAGAAGTTGTTAGTGGTGGTACATACAAACTGGACATCCCAGATGGGCCAACATACTACTCTGATACGGCTACCATACGTCCTTACATGCAGAGGTTTATGCACAAGCGTTTCATCATGAAGACATCAGACACACCTAACAGGTATGTAAAGACTATCATGGCAGACAATCTAAACATTGATCTGAAAGATAACGATGGTGGTTTCAATTGTGGTAAACCTGCAGGGTATATACCAGACTTCAAGTCTTTACCTGAGAAGATGCAGGATCTATTGAAACAGATCAAGCGTGTACGTGTACTGTTTGGTACTATAGAGTTGGAAAATCCTGTTGATGAGACAGGTGCATCAGTTACTATAGGGGCTACGCCATTCATATGGGAAGTTGAGAACAGAGATGCTTTCAAAACCTTTGGTACAAATGTGTTCAACAAGTTGGGTAAGATGAAGCGTCTACCTATACAGCACAATGTTAAACTTTCTACAGAGGAACGTAAGCTACCTAATGGTAACTGTTTCTACCTACCAACTGTGTCTCTTGACTTAACGAATACACTGGACATGGATGATCTGGCACAGGAAACCTTTGCTAACTTCCTAGCATGGATCTCAAACTACAATGGTTACATTACCAATTCGTGGGATGAGAACATGCATAAGAAAGAAGACGTTGATAGAGAGACAGTCGATGACTTTATCAACATAGACGCAGAGGACTTTGCTTAATGAAAAAAGAGTCAGAGTCTGAACACTGGTACAATAAAACAGGAGAAGCTGCGTATACTATCGTAGGCTCCAATGGTAAGGAACGTAACACTAACTTACGGGATGCTAGGAAACATGGTTACGTACCATCTGTTACTACCATCCTTGGTGTTGCAGCTAAACCTGCTTTAGAGAACTGGAAAATAAATCAGGCTCTGAACTCTGCACTTACGTTAACTAAACAAGACGACGAAAGTACAGATCAATTCTTTTATAGGTGTAAGGAACACTCAAAGAGTACAGGCAAAGAGGCAGCAGAGATGGGTACAACCATCCACGCCATGATAGAACAAGGGTTTGCAGGTGGGGCAGAGACTAAGCCCTACCTAGCAATCAAGAAGTACTTAGACAAAACATTCCCTGATGAGACATGGACTGCAGAAGATTCATTCTGTGCTGACTTAGGATATGGTGGCAAGATAGATCTACACTCTGATACAGGTATCTTTGTTGACTTTAAAACTAAGGATAACTTAGAGAGCAAGAAGAAGACACCTTCTAGTCTAGTATTTCCTGAGCATGGTATGCAACTATCAGCCTATGCTGAGGGATGTAATGTAAAAGATCCTGAGAGGGTATCTATTTTTGTAGACAGAAAGGATACAGAATTAATTATACCTTGGCTATGGAGTAAAGAGTCACATGCTAAACACATATCTATGTTCACTAGTCTGTTGACATACTGGAAGTTGTTCAAGAACTATGATCCATCTGATGCGTAACGTCAAACAGTTTAAGGCTGCATTAAAATATGGGTATCGTAGTGGTCTGGAGATTAAAGTCTCTGATCGTTTGAAAGAATTAAACCAAGACTTTAGGTATGAATGCTTTAAGATAGAGTGGGAAGACTTGATGTATAGAACATATACACCTGACTTCCTGTTACCTAATGGTATTATAATAGAAGTTAAGGGTCGCTTTGTGCAAGCAGATAGGCGTAAACATCTGGCTATACAGAAACAACATCCAAACCTTGACATTAGGTTTGTATTTGAGAGCAGTAAAAGAAAACTAAATAAGGGTGCAAAGGGTACGTATGCAAGTTGGTGTGAAAAGAATAACTTCTTATATCACGATAGGATTATTCCTGAGTCGTGGCTAAAAGAACAAACAAAAAAACCTGACACACTATGGCAACTACAAGACAAAAGTGTTATACCTTTCCCACTAAAGAAAACAAGGAGAGCATAACATGGATGACAAAATATTCTTAGACTTTGAACCAAACGATTTTATTATTAGACTAGCACCCCTACTAGATGACGATGGTCTATGGACAGGTGAATTAAAGATAGGTACTATAACGACACAGGAAAATAACTTAGACCCACAGGACTACGATCACTTAATGTTTGTGAGTACATTGGTAAGCTCCTGTATACCTTTGATGGAAGAGAACGACGATTTCAGGGAGATGCTGTATACTTATACAAACGAAGTGCTGAAACAAAAACACTCAGAGATAGACAACACTGTTACAGTCGAAACTGGTGAAGACAATGTGATACAGTTGAAGTTTCATTAGGAGTTAACATGAGAGTAAAAGTATTATTAGCTTTAAACCTAGACGAAGACGAGTATCCTATACCTGTTGATGGGTTTGTAGATCAAGAGATTAAAGAAGCACTACATGAATTTATCTATGATATAGATGGTATGAAAATAGAAACAATTAGAGTATTAGTGGAGTAGAACATGAGCAATTATTTACCAACAGACTATCAAGCGTTCATACATACATCTCGTTACGCAAGATGGTTAGACAAAGACAAAAGACGAGAGAACTGGGGAGAAACTGTAGGCAGGTACATTGATTACATGGCTGACAAGATAGGCTATGACTTAGATACTGACCTACGTGCAAGTCTATATGATGCTGTAGCTAGTCTATCTATCATGCCATCTATGAGGGCAATGATGACTGCTGGCCCTGCACTAGACAGAGATAACACAGCAGGCTACAACTGTAGCTACCTACCTGTGGATGATCCAAAGAGTTTTGATGAGGCTATGTTTGTATTACTTTGTGGTACAGGTGTAGGCTTTAGTGTGGAGAGACAGTATGTTTCTAAGCTACCTGAGATACCACCACTATATAATAGTGATACAACTATAGTGGTCAAGGATAGTAAAGAAGGATGGGCAAAAGCATTACGACAACTGCTTGCATTACTATGGGCAGGAGAGATACCCAAGTGGGATGTGACACTGGTCAGACCTGCAGGAGCTAAGTTAAAAACATTTGGTGGTAGAGCATCTGGCCCTGCACCTTTGATAGATCTGTTTATGTTTGTGGTTGGCACGTTTAAGACAGCACAGACTCGTAAGCTGTCAAGCATAGAGTGTCACGACATCATGTGTAAGATAGGTGAGATAGTTGTTGTTGGTGGTGTACGTAGGTCAGCTATGATCAGTCTGTCTAATCTATCAGATGATCGTATGAGACATGCTAAGTCAGGTAACTGGTGGGAAGCTGCACCTCATAGAGCGTTATCAAATAACAGCGTGTGCTATACAGAGAAGCCGGACATGGAGACATTCCTACGTGAGTGGACTGCACTGGTAGAGTCTAAGTCAGGTGAGCGTGGTATCTTTAACAGACAGGCTGCACAGAAACAAGCAGCTAGGAATGGCAGACGAGATGCTGACTGGGAGTTTGCTTGCAACCCTTGTTCTGAGATAATATTACGACCATACCAATTTTGCAACCTAACAGAAATAGTTGTACGAGCAACAGATGATATCAAGAGTCTATCTAAGAAGGTAGAACTTGCTACTATACTGGGTACTATACAGTCTACGTTTACCAAGTTCCCATACCTACGTAAGGTGTGGCAGAATAACACAGAGGAAGAACGTCTACTTGGTGTATCACTGACAGGTATCATGGATAATGCTATGATGACTAGCAAGAACAAAGGTCTTGAACAGACACTCAATCATCTTAGATTAGTTGCTGTCACTACAAATAAAGAGTGGGCTGAGAAGCTAGGGATACAACAGTCTACTGCTGTCACGTGCGTCAAACCATCTGGTACTGTATCACAATTAGTAGACAGTGCTAGTGGTATACATGCTAGACACAGCCAGTACTATGTAAGAACTGTACGAGGAGATAACAAAGATCCACTGACACAGTTTATGATTGATCAAGGTGTACCTGCAGAACTATGTGTAATGAAACCTGACAGTACAACTGTGTTTAGTTTTCCTATTGCGTCACCAAAAGCTGCTGTGACTAGGGATGACATGACTGCAATTGAACAGTTAGATATGTGGTTGATATATCAAAGACATTGGTGTGAGCATAAGCCATCAGTAACCATTACAGTAAAGGATAATGAATGGTTGGAAGTTGGTGCGTTTGTGTATAAGAACTTTGATGAGATGTCTGGTGTGTCTTTCTTGCCACACTCTGATCATACTTATCAACAAGCACCATATCAAGATTGCACTAAGAAAGAATATGAGGCATTATCAAAGAAGCTTCCAAAGAAAATTGATTGGGCATTGCTGTCTAGTTATGAGGAAGAAGATAATACAGTAGCGATGCAGACGTTAGCCTGTTCAGGAGATGTGTGTGAAATAGTAGACTTAACATAAGGAGATCACCATGATATTACCCACGGACAGTAAGGAAAGAAAAGCAATACCTGTATACACAGGGTTTATTAAATACTTTCCTAGAGCTATTGCAGCGATAGCAAAGATATCTTATGTTGGTGGTTTACAACATGGGCAGACACCTGAGACTTTATTCTGGGATAGGACAAAGTCTAAGGACGAACTAGACGCAATGATGCGTCACTTACTAGACGAAGACTGGGCGCAGGTAGCATGGAGAGCTATGGCTAACCTAGAAAAGCAATTAGAAAAGGAGATAACATGAAGATTACTGTAGAAGATAAGGAGTATGAAGTAGACGAAAAGGATGAGGACATTATGGGTGTAGTAAGAACACTGTCTACTGGTAGTAATTCGTTAAAGATACTCAATCATATGGCACAATGCGTACAGGCTATACAGAATACTAAGACGGATGAATTAAAAAGTAAACTTAATCCAAAGGAGTAGCACATGCAGAGAATGTTAACACGTAAAGAAAGGGGTCTTGGAAAATATGATGCCCCACTGAAGGTTCAATTTCAGAGAGGCTATGATGATTTCAAAAGGGGTAGAATAAACAACCCCTTCCATATGGATACTATGCAGTTTAGAGAGTGGGATAGGGGCTTTAATAAAGCATTTAGTGAGAACTTAAAGAGAGTTACTAAGCATGAACAAACTAGAAACAGAAGCACAGAATTGGTTGAAGGAGAAGTACAAAATGTCAGACTTTAATTCGTATCAAAGTAACGCTAAAGCGACAGCAATCTATGATGACAAGTTTAAAATATCCTACCCTGCACTTGGACTAGCAGGTGAGGCAGGAGAAGTAGCTAACAAAGTAAAGAAGTTAATGAGGGATGGCCTAGAAAATATGCCAGAGAATTGGAGAGAGGACATTGCTAGTGAGATAGGAGATGTACTATGGTACTGTGCTGCACTGGCAACAGATCTTAACTTATCTCTTGGTACTATAGCAGGTCGCAATCAAGCCAAGATACATAAGAGGATGAAAGAAAATAAAATAGGGGGAAGTGGAGATGATAGGTAAAAAATTGGGGGCTTAGTTGCCCCCTTTTTTGTTTTATCTAACTGCTTTTGCTATGCCTATTAATAGCTCCATGTCTTTAAGATCTGCTAGCTCTGGATCTCTATTTTTTATTTCTAAAAACCTAGTCATAGCTGATGATCGTGCATTCTTAGGAATTTTTCTCCATGAGTCATGTGCTAATGATTCTCTACTTACATCCTTCTCACCAACTTGACCTGCTAAACTCTTTGCTCTCGTTAGCTGCTTGTCCAGTGTAACTTTAAGTTTACTTGATACCCATTTTTCTTTTGACAAACCACCAGTTTCCTGTCCTCTACTTAAAAGAATATCATACTCTGATTCGTACTCTGCTTGTAATGCCCTACCTAAGTTTGCCACTGCAGGTAGTATAGCTCTAATAATTTGGTTCTCATTTCTTTTTTGTGTAGGTATCCTAGATCGACTACCTAGTTTCCACTCTGTATAGCCTAGCTGTTTAAAGAACTGTCCGTAATCCTCATCCTTCTCAAACATATTTATTCCAAAGATACCTTTGACAAGGGGGTTAGGTCTTTGTTTATCTTGTGAAAATAAAAAATCACGTGGTGGTAGTGTACCTTCAGAGTCTGGGGTAAATAAATTAGAGAAACCCCTAGCTCTAAACGGTCTTGAAAACTCACTTAAAAAATTGTCTGAGGTATTAAGTGTAGGATCGTTTGCAGCATCTACATAGTCCATAGTTCTCATACCTGCTGCTCGTTGAGCCTCTACTATCTGTGCTATTGGTGTAGCAAACGTAGATAGATAGTTACCTACTGCTTTTGCAAAACCTGTTTTAACTCTTTCTCCTGCTACTGCATCATCACTTGATATAATTTCTGCAAGATCATTAAAGATTACATTACCTGTACCAACTCTTACGTTAGTACCCATGAAGGTTTGCATAGCCTCTCTATGGTCGTACCAATCTGAGAATGTACCGTTAGCTATTCTTCTTACTGCTTCACCTGCCCACATATACTGACGCATAGGAAATTGTGGTGTTACATCTACTCGTTTATCACCAAAGGCTAGTAGTTTATAATCACCTTCAACTTGCTCTTGTAGTTTTTCACCCAACTCCATAGACCCAATCTCTGATCTGTATTGGTATGCTGCAATTATACCTGCAAGACCCATAACATTTCGTGTTACAAGTTTACGTTCAACTTCACTTAATGCTCCACCCTTAGTTTTCTTACCCATGTCTAGTAACTTACGGGTTAGTGGTATGGATGCACCACCTGCATAGGTGGCAACTAATTCAATACTATTAAACATAAACCGTGGAAAAGGTATGATAGTTGTAAGACCATTACGAGTTATAAAGTTTGTTGCATCTCTAAAGATTTTTAAGTCTGGTTGTTTGGCATATGTTACGTCTAATGCTTTACCTACAGATGAGTCTACTAATTCTATAAATGATCTTGCACCTTTAGGTTTAAACTGGCTCATGTCAGAGGTAAGCTTACGAAGATCTCCATTACCTACGGTATCTATAAGATCTACATTCCACTCTCGTTTAACTAATCTTTCAAGCTCACTTAAAAAACTAACCCTTCGAACCATAAACTCTTGCAGTCTGTTAGGTGTGTTTAAAACATCCACACCTCTTTCTAGTTGTGTAGCTACCTTGTCAAGAACACCACCTGTTGGTCCTTGGGTATGTTTTCTTATTTCATTTAACTGATTAAACATTTTGTCATACTGTGTAGAAAACTCTGGTTGCTCCAGTATCATGTCAGTAAATTCTCTGTTCTTACGATACAAACCACCAGTGTTTAGAGATGAGAAATGCCCCATCCCTTTAAAAGAACCCACCCAGTTTTGCCTATTAAGCATTGACTTTCCTGCTGCACCCCAGCCTTCTTTACCTAATGAGTACAAGGCTGTATCCATTACATTACCAAGACTTTCAAGAGGCATACGTATAGCCACAGAGGTTACGTTTCTAGCTGCTGTAGCTAACTGTGAAACCAATGAACCTCTTCTAATATTTTCGATACGCATTACCCATTGACGGATACCATTCTGTGCATCCATTAAAGATCTGTTTGCAATTTCTTCTGCTTCGCTTTTAGGTCTAGCTCTTCCTAACTGGGATAGTTTTTGTAGTAACCTTCCAGCATCAGACCCAGAACCCACAACACTTACTACATAATCTTCATAGGTTAGACCATATGTTCCTAAAGTGTCTATTAGTTTATCACTTTTTAACTCTCCACTAACAGTTAACTCAAACAAGTGATCTATGACACGGAGTTTTTTATTTGTTACAGGATTTATCTTTGGTTTAAACGCATCTGGAAATTGTTTTTTTAGATCACTAGCAACTGCTACTATGGCATCTAGTTTATCAGGATTTAATATGACACTAAATGTTTCATCAACTCCTTTAGCCACATCTACATCAGCTATGGTTTTAACACCTACTACGTTATCAAGAAATGCTCTGGTCTTAGACCCATATAAACTTTCAGTAGTTTCCTTACCTACTTTTCTAGCTAAATCAAAATCTAATCCTGTTACATTTCCATCTGCGTCACGTGTGGATATTTGTTTTCCTAGTCTCTCTTCAAACTCTTCAATAAAATCTTTAGATGACATACCCGCCCAATCTATAGGCTCTGGAACTTCTGCTTGTGGTGGTTCTTTGCGATTACCGTTTACATCAAGCCGTCTATCATTATTGCTATTAATGTTTTGTATTGCCCCTGCCGCTGCTGGTGGTAATGGCTCTCCAACTTCTTCTTCACCTTCTGCTGGAGGTACATACAATGTATAACCGGGGGGTGGCGTATAGATAGGTACACCATTAATGGCTGGGACAACTATTTTGTCTCCTGCTTCATTAGAGTATACTAGTATTTCTGCGTACTGATCACCCATCATTTCTTTGAAGGTAAGTTTTTTACGGCCTGTTGTAGCTGATGAGGATGCCTGTGGTCCATCGCCCGTGTCATCAAATCTTTCTTGGCCTGTAGTAGGATTATCAAAAGTAGTATTTGCTGGAGCTTTTTCCGCAGCAGAAGTATCCATATTAGAAGCTGCACCAAAACCCATCATGCGTCCAGCCATACTACCAACGGAACCACCGGGTGCAAAGTTTTGTATTTCGTTTTCTTTATCTATGACTGCACTCTTAGTTGTGTTATCTGCAATCATGTCACTCATTGCTTTATCTTTATCTATAGCTGCAGCTTTGTCTGATCTATCTTCAATCATATCTTGTACTACAGTGTAGTCTTCTACAGGTATAAATCCACCACCTGCAAACTCCATAGGTTGTTCGTTATCACCTACAACAATAATGTCAGTCATATCAAATGGCATATCATCTGGCATACTGGCTTCATCACCATTACCCATTTGACCCATAGCGTCCATTTTCTTTAAACCCATTTTAGCATCTTGACGTATTGACATCAATTTGTCAAGCCCTATAAAACGAACTACATCTTCAGGGAATATAAACTCACCTTCACTTACATTAGCAGGGATGTCATCACGTACACCTTCTTTAGTGCCGCCTACAGGTACTTCGTTACCAGAGACTTCATCTATTGTACCGCCTTCATCATTAAGGCCACCATCACCGAACTGTTGCATTTGATTGTTCATTTTAAGACTTCTTCCCTGAGTAAGAGTAATCTACGCAAAGTGTGTATAGAACCTTGCGCCCTAAAAACTATAGTACTATCTTCTGCCTGTTCTATAGCTTTGTGTTGTTGTTTAATTAAATCTTCTATGTAGTTATTGAATTGGTCCCACTCCTGCTGGTTGACCACCAGCGGCTTGAGGTTGTTGAGTAGGCTGTTGTTGTTGCGCATTTCCTGTAAATCCTTCCTGTCCCGGTGCGGCTACGCCGCCTGTACCTATTGTAGCTCCACCAGCACCTGATGGGTCTACTTGTGGTTGTCCTTCTTCTGGGGCAGGTTGTTCTTGTTGGAAGCCCTTCATTATCTCTGCCTGTAATGCAGCTTCATCCATATTGTTGGTAACTTTATCTGGATCAAGTTCAAGGGACTTTGCAATCTCTCGAATAATGTATGGGAATTTTGTAAACGGTGCAAGAGAAGGTTGTGCAGCAATCTGCATAAATTGTGTAAGGCGCTGACTACGTACTTCGTTAGCCATAAGACTTTCAGTACCACGTGCTTTGACTTCTAAATCGCCTTTAATTGCAGGATCAAAGTCAAACTGCATATTAAAACGAAAGAGTCCCTCCCCCAAAGGCCGTAGCAAGTAATCGTCAATGTTCTTGACAACAGACTTAATACTACCTTGTGCCGCACCCATAAGCATTGAGATGCCTGAAGCTGTACGCCCTACCCCTTGAACACCTGTCTGCCCGTGTGCAAAGCTAGGAAAGCCAGTGCTTTCGTCTGCCAGTACACGTGCCTTGTCAAACAGTTGTAAGTTTTCTCCAGATACGTTTGGAAACTTTGTGCCAAAGATTGCCTGACCCGGCGCACCACCTTGGCGTCTAAACACTTTGCCGGGATACAAAGATAAGTCTTGTCCCGGTACTAAGTTAGTTTCATCAATCTCAATCAGTAGGTTGCCAGACAGTACAGCATTATCTACAGCCATACGCATAAAACCATTCATAAGAGTTTGTGTGTCATCCATATTCTCAGCTATACCTACGCCAAAGAAACTATAAGGGTTTAACTCATAAGGTGCTGCATGATATGGAATACGTGCAGGTTTAAATGGATTAATTACCATACGTAGTAGCTTACCATTACAAATCCAAACATTGGCTTGTAGTTCATCTACTTCACTAAGCTCTGGTGGTATGTCTACACCTTGTTCTTCTAGCATAGATACATCTACAGTACCCCAGTACTCAAGTACTTCATATCTTTCTACGCCATGTTCTGGTGCATAGTCAGACAAATCGTCTTCCCAAGATTCTTTATTATAGTTTTCACCTAGTTCAATTGCATCATCAATTACAGAGTTACGAAAGAATGGGCGCCGTTTAAGCTGCCTAAGCTGTGACCTTGACATCTTGTGACGTTCAATAACGTACTGTGCCTCATCCATGTTATTAGCGTCTGGGTCAGGATAAAAGTTCCACACAGATACATGAGATACTTGTGGTACTGTTTTAATAATAGGATCGTAGTTACCTTCTTCATCCCACTGTGGATACTCTTTATCTACAGCAAATGGACCCTTCATTACACCTGTACCAAATAGTGCCATTTCAAATGCTGTATTACGTAAGTGCTTACTTGCGTTTGATTCTTCTAACTGATCCTGTATCTTCTTCTGCATTTTCTTTGCAGCTACCATAGCGGGACTAAATGTAACGGCAGTAGGTGTAAGACCTGTACCACTACGCAAACCATCAATGTCTTTTAGTTTATCTGTAAGGGGGCCAAGCATCTCGCCAAGAGTTTTAGATGTTGCGCCTTTAGGAAACTCTTTACCGTCACCCTTAAAGCCATACGGAGTTACTTCTTTATCTACGTCAGATTCTTTAATTTGGTCAGGTTCTTTTGGATCAAAGTTAACGTCTGCAACTACACCCTCTGGTAATTCAGTAGGATCAACAGTAAGGGGAAACTTATTATTAGCAAACATAATAGATTCTAATTGTTGGTAGGCTGCAAGTGTTTTTGTTTTAGTTACTTTAATAAATACCCTAGACTTCTCAGCTTCTGTAAACTGTACGTCTGGTCCGTATATACCACGGTAATTTCTGTATGCATCTAGCCAACGTTGCTCATCCTGTTGGCGATAATCTTCCGCACGTTTATAGCGCCCTACAATATAGGGAATAATGTTATTTGTTTTAGCATCGTCTATAGAGGACTCATCCGTATCTTCTAATACTATTGACTCGTCTTCAATAAATATGTTATCTTCTTCCATTTAGGTTTCCTTAATATCCAAATTTAGAATCTGCTACTGGCATACTGTTTGCTGGAGTACCCCGACTATCAAAGTCCCATACACTAAATCGTGGTCGTGACATGATACCATATCTTAGAGCATCATACAAGTGGTCTTCTGAGTGCGTATCCACATCTTCTGGATTTTTTTTATCCAGTGGTATTGCAGGTAGCTGCGATATTGTCTCAGTACAAGTATTAAAAAATACTAACCTTGCTTCTTCCGTAAACTCATCTACCTGTAAGCGTCTGTGTATTTCGTTCTTACCTGCTACACGTGAGCCTTTGCTTCTATCTGATGGACGCCAACGACATCCCCGCATGATCATTTGTTCTGCCAGAGATGGACCAGTATCACCACGTTTATGCCACAAAGAACTATCAAGCACCCCATAACGCATGTTTCCATCACCTGCCT
>ENA-ORXF01000912-ORXF01000912.1-marine-metagenome-genome-assembly--contig:-NODE-912-length-20080-cov-9.524221_pt1 | contig 20080 bp, 18 predicted proteins | sample MGYA00237864_ERZ511476 | MGnify/ENA primary metagenome ERZ511476 (study PRJEB26306, sample SAMN06343908) | marine metagenome | isolation source: coastal waters | place: Atlantic Ocean: West Antarctic...
CTGGTCAGGTAATCCATAAGCCTCCAAGACTGCATAGTTCTATCATTTGACATACCTGTAGGAATGCCTAGAGAGAAACCACCAATTGGAGAAATCGATTTACCTCCAGGGCTACTAGGATGTGAAACACAATCAACATTATCATGTGCTGGCATCTGATCATTAAACTCAAAGGCACCAACACGAACCGACCATTCATAGGTCATAGCAGCATGGCCTTCAGCAAAGAGACGAATGCGCTTATTCCAGTCACACTGGAGACTTTCCGGATGGGCAAAATCAATTAGCGACATAAGGTATTCCGCCGCCATATGACCGGCACCAGAGAGAATCTTTGGACGAAAAATTTCACCGTCATTGGGATCTACTTCAAATTCACCATTGATATTTTTGAGATTAATTATTGGTTGACCAAAATCTGCCATTGCCTGTATAAATGAATGTGCCACTGGTAATCCAGGACCATAGTTCATGATAATTCCAGAAAGACCCGAAGTGCTTTTGTGTAAAGTACGTGCCGCTAATAAAACATCATCGGTTGATTTTGGAGCATCCAGTCCAACATTTGCAAAAAGATCTGTGCGGTAAAATAGTAACTCAGTAGTTGGCTGGATGGGGATACCATACTGCTTTTTGTTATAACGAGAACCTTTCCAGGCTGAAATATGAAAGTCAGAAGTTTTATATCTTGCCTTTGCTATAGTATCGTCCAATGGTTGAAGAATTCCCTTTTGAGACATTTCTCCAACCCAGGGTAAATCAAAGCAAATAAGGTCATATATTGACTTTTTCCGTCGATGATTTTCCAATATTTCATTATAAAGATCATTGAGTGGTATGCAGGTGATTTTAATTTTACCACCGACTAATTCTTTGAGTATGTGAGGTTGACTCTCGAGCGTCTTGAATGTTGGGTCATCCGGACAGAGTATGTGAATAGATTGATTGTAACCAATACCTTCACGCATAGCACTTGGAAAAGAAAGAATTTTTGCTGTCATATAGTCGCCACCAAAAAAGAACTCATGATGAGAGTCATCTTCCCCTGTTAGACCAAATGTTTTACCAATATGAGTCTTTAATTGAGTGGCATAGAATTCGAATTCTTTAATCAGTTTTCTGCTAGGATGTAAAGAAAAAGATAAGCCAGTTTTCGTTCGTGCTCGCTTGTTTAGTAATTTCTCATCTATCAACTCTACCACTCTTCGCATCGCTGTAGCGTAAGGAACACCGCTAGCTGAAGCTGCGGAAGTTATGGTCAGTTGCTTGCCTTCCAAATGTTGACTCATAGCGAATGAGATGATGTTCCAGCGAGCATCAATTTCTGTTAATTGCGTCTTTTGTGAATTTAGAGAGCGCATATTATTGGCAAAATCAATAATACGTAAAAGCTCATCTTTTGTCATTTTTTGTCCTCCTTTATGGTTCTGACTTGAGTATTTAACTGTTTTTTAAAGGTAAGTTTAACTATAAAAGCTATCTTTTAGATAGTATTTAAATAATTGTCAAGAATTACTAGTGAAGGTAGATTTTAAAAGTAGTGCATTTTTAGACAATCGTTTGCATAAAAATATATTTCTGTGCTAAAATAATTAACATAAATATCAAAATATAATTTTTTTTACACCTTGAGGTTTTCAAGTGATTGAGAGTTTTTTATAAATTTATGGAGTTAGTTATGCAGGCAAGATTAGAAGGTAAAAATGTACTAATTACTGGTGGTGCTCAAGGCATGGGTGCTGCAATAGCTGAAGAATATGCCAAACATGGTGCAAATGTATGTGTTGGCGACATCAATGAGATGGGAGTTAAAACTGTAGCCGATCGCATCAACGCTAATGGAGTTGGCAAGGCTATTGCAGTAAAACTCGATGTAACTGATCGAACACAAGTAGCAGCAGCTGTTAAGGCAACTGTGGATGCTTTTGGTTCGATTAACGTTATGCTAAATAATGCTGGTATTAACAAGCCTATGATGTTTCTTGATGTGACTGAAGAAAACTGGGACATGATTATGAAGGTCAATGGTTTGGGTGTACTTTTAGGTATGCAAGAAGCAGCTAAACAAATGATAACTCAGGGTAAGGAAAATGGACCATATAAGATTATTAATGTTGGATCCATTTTGTCTCGTCAAGCTTTTGACGATGTGATACCTTATTCTTGTTCCAAACATGCCGTACTTGCAATGATCAATGGAGGCGCTAAAGCGTTAGTTGACGACAATATAACTGTTAATGGTTTTGGACCAGGTGTAGTTCGTACTGAATTATGGGAGCAGTTAGATAAAGATTTAGTTGCGATTGGTAAGTTTGAAAAAGAAGGTGAGTCAATGGATAACTTAGCTAGAGATATGATTCTTATGAAGCGCTATTCTTATCCTGAAGATATCGTTGGTACAGCAGTATATTTAGCTGCTTCTGACTCTGATTATATGACTGGTCAATTGCTAATGATTGACGGTGGAATGGTGATGCAATAAGGAGAAGAGATGTCAAAAATAATTAACCCTTCTGAACTCCTAAAAATTAATTCCGATCATCTTGATCCTCGTTGGGATTGGAGTAAGCAAATTCCTGCTCCAGGTCGAATGAACGTTGATTTTGAAGAACGTGTCGACTTTACTCGTCTACACAATTACCGAGTGGCACGTGCTCGACAAGCTTTAAAAGAATCTGATCTAGGGGCAATGCTTTGTTTTGATAACAATAACATTCGCTACCTAACCTCCAGTGTTATTGGTGAGTGGGCACGTGATAAGATGTGTCGTTATGCATTATTTACTGGTATCACCGATCCTTATCTTTGGGACTTCGGTAGTGCTGCAGAACATCACAGACTTAATAATCCTTGGTTTGAAAAAGACCATTGGCGAGCTGGCATGCTAGGCCTAAGAGGTTCAGTAGGCGAAGATGCTGGTTTATTTGCTTCTGCGGCCAAAGAAATAGCCGACCTTCTTCGCTCCGAAGGCGTTGCAGATATGCCTTTAGGTGTTGATGTTTGTGAGCCACCCATGCTATTTGCCTTGCAAAAAGAAGGCATAGAAGTTCGTGATGTTCAACAAGTTATGCTTAACGCTCGTCAAATTAAGAGTATGGATGAAATCATTCTTCTTAACCAGTCAGCAGCAATGGTAGATGGCGCATACCATCTAATCGCTGAAGAATTAAAACCAGGTAAACGCGAAAATGAGATAGTGGCAATTGCCAACAAGTTTTTATATGACAATGGTTCTGACGATGTTGAGGCAATCAATGCAGTGTCAGGTGAACGCTGTAGCCCGCATCCGCATAACTTTACAGATAGAATGTATCGCCCAGGTGATCAAGCTTTCTTTGACATTATCCAATCTTTCATGGGCTACCGTACTTGCTATTATAGAACTCTTAATGTTTGTAGCAAAACTCCAGCTCAGGTTGATGCATATGTTAAGGCTAGAGAATGGATTGATGCTGCAATAGCACTGGTAAAACCGGGTGTAACCACTGATAAAATTGCTGCTGTTTGGCCAAGGGCACAAGACTTTGGTTTTGAATCAGAGATGGAAGCCTTTGGACTCCAGTTTGGACATGGCCTAGGATTGGCATTACACGAGCGCCCAATTATAAGTCGCTTAGTCTCATTTAATAATCCATTTGAATTAAAAGAAGGTATGGTTTTTGCACTTGAAACCTATTGTCCATCTATAGATGGTAATGGCGCTGCCAGGATTGAGGAAGAAGTTATAGTCACCAACGATGGTTGTAGAATAATCACTCTATTTCCTGCTCAAACCTTATTTGTTGCAAACGAATACTGATTAACAATATACTAGAGAACAATATGCCTACATACGAATATGAAGATATAGACAATGGACAAATACTTACTATTTTTCAAAGTATTCATGATGATAAACTTTCCGTCCACCCTGAAACAAGTAGACCCATTCGCAGGGTCTTTTTGACAGCCCCAGCAATTAAATCTAGTGGTTTTAATGGTCGACCTGTTAATAGACTAAGTCAAGCAGCTACAGCTTGTGGATGTGCCTCAAATGTTGCTCTTGCCGAAGCAATGTTTAAAAACACTAAAAAAACCCACACTTATGGAACTCGCGCTGCAAACAAAAAGGTAGTTGAGGGTGTTAAAAAATCAACTGTTAGTCACTCTCATAGTCATAAATCTAGTAGTTGCGATCATCATCACTAATTATTTTTACTAAAATTAAAATCAATGAAATTTACCAAAAAAGATACAGATAAACTATTACGTTTTTACAGTCAAATGGTTCGTATTAGAAAATTTGAAGACAATGCAAATCAGCTTTATTTGGGCGCTAAAATGCCAGGCTTGACTCACATGTACTCAGGTCAAGAAGGGGTTGCTGTTGGTATTTGCGAAGCTCTAAAGAATACAGATTATATCACCAGCACACATAGAGGGCATGGACACTGTATTGCAAAAGGTGCAGATTATAAAAAAATGTTCTGTGAACTGCTTGGAAAGGAAGAAGGTTACTGCAGAGGGAAAGGCGGGTCAATGCATATTGCCGACCAGGATAATGGAAATCTTGGTGCAAATGCTATAGTTGGTGGAAGTACAGGAATTGCTACAGGTGCAGCGTTAAGCTCTAAATTCCTTGGTTTGGGCTCTGTTACGGTATGTTTCTTTGGAGATGGAGCCCTTGGTCAGGGTGTATTGTACGAGGTGATGAATATGGCTAAACTTTATAAATTACCTGTCATCTATGCTTGTGAAAATAATTTATATGGAGAATATACGCATTTTTCTGAAACAACAGCTGGCAATATTTTAGATCGTCCTAAAGCTTTTGATATTGAATCTTTTGAAGTAGATGGACAAGATGTTCTTGCAGTTTATGCGTTGAGTAAGACTTTGGTTAAAAGAGCTAGAGATGGTGATGGTCCATTTTTTATTCAGCTTAACACTTATCGATATCATGGACACCACGTTGGAGATATTGATCGTGAATATTATCGAAGCAAAGAAGAAGAAAAACATTGGAAGGAAAATAGAGACCCTATCAAGATATTAGCTGAATACTTGGTATCAAAAAAATGGGCTTCAAGTAAACAATTAACTCAAATGGAATTAGACATCAAAAATGAGGCAAAAGAAGCGGTCGAATATGCTATCAATGCGCCTTATCCAGATGTTAGTGAAGTTGATATGCATGTTTTTAAATAAAATTAAATTACAAAAAATATTATGAGAGAAATCACTTGGTCAACTGCTGTAAACGAAGCAATAGCTGAAGAAATGCGTAATGATAAAACGATTATTTTGATGGGAGAGGATGTTGCCGAAGCGGGAACACCTTTTAAGGTGCTATTAGGCCTAGTTGAGGAGTTTGGTACAGATAGAATTATTGATACACCTATTTCAGAACCTGGCTTTGTAGGAATGGCAGTTGGAGCGGCTATGACAGGTACGCGTCCAATAGTTGATCTAATGTTTGGTGATTTTATTTTTCTTGTGATGGATCAGTTGGCTAACCAAGCAGCAAAACAACATTATATGTCTGGCGGTAAATTAAACGTTCCAATGGTAATCAGAACAAATATGGGTGCAACACGTCGAAGTGCAGCACAGCATTCACAAAGTTTACAAGCTATTGTTGCGCATATTCCAGGTGTGAAAGTGCTTATGCCATCAACCCCATATGAAGTGAAAGGCCTCCTTAAAGCTGCTATTCGTGATGATAACCCAGTGGTTATTTTTGAAGATAAGTTGTCGTATCAAATGAAAGGTATGGTACCTGAAGAAGAATATATTATTCCCCTTGGCCAAGCTAATATATTACAGGCAGGCAATGATATCACCTTAGTTGCTACTTCATCTATGGTTCAAGTGTGTGAAGAGGCTGCAGAAGTACTTCGTAGCAAAAATATTTCAGCTGAGATAATTGATGTAAGAAGTATTGTGCCTTTGGATGAACAAACTATCGTGGATTCAGTCAAGAAAACAAGCCGTGTAATTGTCGTTGATGAAGGACATCAAAGTTATGGTATTACTTCAGAAATTGTCAGTAGAATTAGTGAACAAGCTTTTTACTACCTAGATGCGCCTCCAACTCGAATGGGTGCAATGGATGTGCCGATACCTTTTTCTCCAGTACTGGAAGATTTAACAGTCCCGACAAGTAAGCAGGTTGTTGCTAAAGCAATTGATTTAATAAATAATAACTTTTAACAATGGCTTACGAAATCATTATGCCAGTACTTGGAATGAACCAAGATACAGGAATTATCTCTGTTTGGCTTAAACAACCAGGGGACTTTGTAGAAGTTGATGAGCCAATAATGGAAGTAGAAACGGATAAAGTGGTTCAAGAGATTGAAGTAAGTGAGTCAGGGTATTTTTCAGCTCCAAAATATCCTGAAGGTGCAGAAGTTCCTGTTGGTGAAGTAATTGCAATGTTGTATGATACTAAAGAAGAGGCAACTGCAATACCAGATGAGGCTAAAGATTTAACAGGAGAGGCATTTAATCCAAAAAGCGAGGAGTTGGATAAGCGAAGTGAAGAGGACTCAATGCCCGACACAAAAGCAATAGTTTTGAAAAATCCACCGCATCAAGTTTCAGCATCACCTGAAGAAGATTTTAATGTACTAGAAATTCAAAGCACTAAGATTCTTGCTTCCCCCAAGGCTAAAAAAACTGCTCAAAATAAAGGAATTAGCTTGACAGATTTATTGAACCAAGACAATGATCGACATCCAATTACTTATAAAGATGTTGATGGATTTGTTACTAAAGGCAAGGGTTCTAATTCTTTCTCAACAATTAACATGTGTTTTGAAGATGCTCCAATAAAAGAAATGCTATCAAGCCTTGCTCAAGAAGTCGAGATAGAAACATGGCGAATGATAACTAGAATCATTGTCAGCAGTTTTTATGATTGCAATGTATTCTCTGGCGATACCCTTGCAAAAATTTATACTATTTCAGGCGAACTAGTATTAAGAAACATGCATCAATTCAGTTTAAGTGATGATGTTGTGACTACTACTCATAACAAAATTGATGTTGAAATTATTGATTTATTAGATTTCCAAAATATTTCAATTGAGCATCAATTTAGCGCGCCTATTGGTTTTGTGTTAACGCATTCAAATAACCAATTTAAACTTCAAGCAGTCTTTCAATCCTCTTTTTTTACTACCGTTGAAATGATTAAAGTCATTGATGGAATAACAAAGCGCTTTCAAGCGCCTTTGAGGAATCTTTTAGAACTACAAGACTAAGATAAATAATGGAATTTCATAATAAGTTGTATATTGATGGCCAGTGGCTAGATAGTGCCTCAGGTGCTAAATTTTCTGTATTCAATCCTGCAGATGAAACACTTCTTACTGATGTTGCTTCAGCTTCTACAGAGGATGCCAAACTAGCAATAAATGCAGCAGAGCTGGCTATGAGGGAATGGTCAAAAAAATCTCCTAGGGATCGATCAGAAGTTTTAAGAAAAGTGTTTGAATTAATGGATCAGCGTTTAAATCACTTTGCGGAATTAATAACCCTGGAAAATGGTAAAGGCTATACAGATGCTATCGGTGAAGCTCGTTATGCTGCTGAATTTTTTCGCTGGTTCTCAGAAGAAGCAGTTAGATTAGAGGGAACTCTATCAACAGCTCCCGTATCAAAAGCCAAAATAATGGTGCATCATAAACCAGCTGGAATTGCTGTTTTAATTACTCCATGGAATTACCCTGCCGCTATGGGAACTAGAAAAATAGCACCCGCTCTAGCAGCCGGTTGTTCAGTTATTATTAAGCCTGCAAGTGAGACACCTTTGACTATGCTAGCTTTGATGCCAATTTTGGAAGAAGCTGGTGTCCCCAAAGGTCTTGTTAATGTTTTACCTACTGATAATGCTGCAGAACTAACCGAAACATTGCTAATGGATCCAAGAGTTAGAGTTGTTTCTTTTACTGGCTCTACAGGCGTCGGGAAAACAATATTAAAAGTAGCTGCGGAACAAGTCTTAAAACCCGCTATGGAATTAGGTGGCAACGCCCCTCTAATTGTCTTTGATGATGCAGATATAGATGAGGCAGTTAATGGAGCAATTCTTGCCAAGATGCGCAATCTTGGAGAGGCATGTACAGCAGCAAACCGCTTTTATATTCAGGACGGCATTTATGATGCTTTTGTACAAAAATTCACAGCTAAAATGAAAGCGCTTAAGGTTGGCAACGGCTTAGATAAAAGTGTTGATGTAGGGCCTTTAATCAATGAAAAAACTATTAGTAAGGTTGAAATGCTGGTAAATGATGCTGTAAGCAAGGGTGCAAAAATCCTTTTAGGTGGGGAGCGACTAAAGGCTAAAGGTTATTTCTTTCCTCCAACTGTACTTACAAATATTACTGATAACGCTAAATGTTTAAAAGATGAAATTTTTGGACCAGTTGCTACTATTCAAAAATTTACCAATGAAGATGAGGTTATTATGCGCGCTAATGATACTGAGTATGGTTTAGTTGCTTATGTATTTACTCAAGATGTTAAACGAGGTCTTCAAGTTAGCGAACAACTTGAGTTTGGAATGGTAGGCTTAAACAGAGGTATTGTTTCAGACCCTGCAGCCCCTTTTGGAGGCTCCAAACAATCTGGTCTTGGCCGTGAAGGTGGGCATGAGGGAATATTAGAATTCACAGAATCTCAATATATATCAGTTGAATGGTAGTTTATGAATAACGAAAAAATTTTACTTGGCACTCCTACTGCATACCAGTTCTGTGATGACAATGGAATTGCTATCGAAATGGTCGCCAAAGCATTATCAAAAAGTTTTTTATCAGTAGAAGATGTTCAAGTGTTTTTTAATACCCAATCATTAGCCAAGAATAAGTCTAGTAAGAATCAAGCATCTAAATACTGGGATATTGATCATGCAGCTTTTGGAGATATAAGGATTGAGTCTGTTGATAATTTTTCTAAGATTACAGCTGAGAACTTATCTGCAGCTGTTCAAGTGATTCCTTCAGTTACGCATGGAGACAATTTCTCAATTCAGAAAATAAATGACTTTCGTCAACAAGTCAAGGAAGAACTAAAACTACAAAATAGAAGCCTTACTTTGTTGCCATTTATCATTAAGGCAATGTCCAAATCTCTAAAAAAATTTCCTAAAATTAACGCCTCTCTCTCGGCTGATGGTGAAAAATTAATCTACAAGAACTTCATTCATATTGGGGTAGCAATGCAAACTGAATACGGCTTAGTTGTTCCTGTAATTCGTAATGTAGATAAAAAAAATCTTTTAGAGATTATTGATGATTTACAAAATCTAACAACACTTGCAAGATCCAAAAAACTAAAACAAGAGCATTTAGGTGGCGCATCAATAACTGTAACTAGCTTAGGCAAAATAGCTGGCCTAAGATTTACACCTATTATAAATCCACCTGAACTTGCTATTCTTGGGGTAAGCAAAACCTTGATTGAGCCAGTTTGGAATGGTCAAGAATTTCTGCCTGAAATGAAAGTTCCCTTAGACTTGAGTTATGATCACCGTGTTATCAACGGCGTCCTTGCCTCTCATTTCATGACTGATATTGGCAACCGTATCTCTAACCCCGAACTTATATTAATTTAAATGAGTGACCAAAAAACAAAAGTAGTTGTAATTGGTGCTGGACCTGGAGGATATGCTGCTGCATTTCGTTCTGCAGATCTTGGATGTGAAGTAACTCTTATTGATGAACGCGATACACTTGGTGGAGTGTGTCTAAACGAGGGCTGCATACCATCAAAAACTTTGCTTCACTTAGCAGAATTTATACAAGAGTATAAAACCTCCCATGAATTTGGGTTTAGTGGAGTAATCAGTAACGATAAACTATTATTAAACAAGACAAGAGAATATAAAAACAACATAATAAACTCATTAACTTCAGGATTGGGGAACATAGCAAGCCGAAGAAAAGTAAAACATGTAAAAGGTTATGCAGAGCTAATCTCAGATACTGAAGTTAGCGTTAATGGTGTTACCATTAATTTTGACTATGCAATAATTGCAGTAGGATCTTCTCCAGTTTCTTTACCCAACTCTCCAATTAACGAGCGCATTTGGACTTCAACTGAAGCATTAGAATTAAGAGAAATCCCTGATAGCTTAACAATAATAGGTGGCGGCATTATAGGCCTTGAAATGGCAACTATCTATGCGGCACTTGGCTCATCAATTAATATTATTGAGCTATCCAATGATTTGTTACCTGACTTTGATAAAAAACATGCATCAATAGTTAAAAAATCATTAATAGAAAAAGGCTGTAAATTCTACTTCAACACAAATGTTCTAAAAATTGAAACTCTTCCAAATAAGCTAACCATTCATTGCAAGAATGATTCTAGTTTTACGATTGATAGTGACATAGTTCTTTCTAGCATTGGACGAAAATCTAATGCTGGAAAAATTGGATTAGAAAATACTTTAATGACATTAGAAAAGGGTGACATTATTCCTGTTGATGCACAATGCAGAACGAATATTAGCAATATTTTTGCTATTGGTGATGTTACAGGCATGCCAATGCTTGCACATAGGGCAACGCATCAAGGAAAAATAGTTGCAGAAGTAATTTCAGGACTAAAACATAAATTTTCTAATGAAATGATTCCAAAAGTTGCCTACACTAGTCCCGAAATTGCTAGCGTTGGTTTAAGCGAATCAAAGAATGACTTAGGTATAAAAATAAAGAATACATCATTTCCATGGATGGCTTCTGGAAGAAACCTTGCATCAAATGGTGGCGATGGCCTAACTACATTGCATTATTGTCCAGATACACTAAGAATTTTAGGTGGCACGATAGTCGGTAAAAATGCGAGTGAACTACTTGGGGAAGTTTCGATTGCAATTTGTATGGGATCAACTCTCAAAGATGTAGCTCTAGTAATGCACGCTCACCCAACTATTTCTGAAACGATTGCATTTGCGGCTGAAAAAGCACTCGGGACTTTAACAGATTTATAAAAAATGTAGCCGCTAAAAAAGCAGAGTAGTAATTCATGGGGGGTTCCCAGCACCCTTTTCCTTAAAAGCTGGGTTTAATTTAATGAATTCAAAAAATCAAATATTATTTATTTAGATTTCTTAATTTAGCCTTTGCAACAGATATAGCATTAGAGCATCTCATATTAACTCACCTCTCCCCCTAAATTAAATAGATCAAAAAGAACTTAGTACCTTTGCAATTAGTATACAATTGTTTGCATAATGATTGCATTCATATAAAAATGAACTCAATTAATTATAAAAAGACTACATAGAAATTAGCTCGAATCATTAAGCTAAGCTCACTTAGAAAATTTTAATGTAGATTGTAATTCTGCTCAATGATGTGCAGAATCATTATTATTTAACGGAGAAAAATATGAAGTATACAAATAAATTAGTCGCATTATTCGCCGCGATTTTTATATCTGCTGTTATGAGTACAAGTGCTATGGCTGTTTCCATTATTTCTTTCAATGGTCCAGCTGGAGAGGCTTATATCGGTAAGTTTATTACAGGAATAAAAGGAACTGCAGCATTGAAAGGCTATGATATCGATGTTTACGAAAATCAGTTCAGTCAAGCAGAGCAAGATCAACAAGTTCAACAAGTACTTGCAGCTGGTATAAGACCAGATGTATTTATTTGGTGGCCTTCTGATGCTGTTGCAGGTTTAGGTTCTTTACGTGCGCTTCACAAGACAGGCGTTCCAGTATTAAAAATCAACCAGTTACCTAATGAGCAAGACAAACAATATATCTTTGGCTTTGCAGGTCCCGATGATCGCTTACGTGCAAGAAATGCAGGATTGATGCTTGTAGAAGCAGCAGCTGGAAAAGGTGGTAATGTTGTTGCTGTAACTTATCCACAAAGTTATGGTGGTTATGGCTTATCTATTAAAGCTTTCAACGACGCTATTGCTGGTTCTGGTCTAACTTTAATTGGCGAAAGTGATGAAGGTTTTGGTCAGGCAAATGGTTACAAAGGCGCAGCTAAGTTGATTGCTAAGTTGAGAGATAAGGGTATCGATTATATATACGGTATGGATGATGCTATCTTAACTGGTGCTTTAAAAGCTTTTGAAGAAGCTGGCTATGCATTGGGTGAAGATGTAGTTGCTGTTGGTACTGTTTGTAACGGTGACCGCCAACTAATTGAAGAAGGTAAGCAGTATGGTACAACACTGCAGTCTCCTCTTCATGAAGGTCAGTTAGCTATTAAGATGGTTGAAGAGTATATGGCTAATGGTAAATTAGCAAATTACCTCAACTTTACTCCAAACCCTGCTGTTTCAATGGGAAATATTGAAACAATGGCTTTACGTGGTTATGACGGTAAGGCATACACCATTGAAGAGTTATGTTCTGGAGCTTGGCAATAAAAGCATAGTTTTTATGCTATCTTTTTTATGCTACTAAGGTTATCCTTGGTGGCATAATTTTTTTTAATATAAACCTAAAGAAATCATATGAGTGCTTGGATGCAATTATCAAATATCCGAAGAAGCTTCGGATCAATTCATGCATTAAAAGGCGTTGATTTGAATATAAATCACGGTGAAATAATCGGACTTGTTGGAGAAAATGGTGCTGGAAAATCAACTCTGATGAAGATTATGAGTGGTTTTGATGATGGTTTTGAGGGTGAATTTTTAGTTGACAATGTTCCTGTAAAACTGGGTACCCCTCAAAAAGCACAAGAGCAAGGTATCGCAATTGCACAACAAGAATTAAGCCTTATTCCTGCATTAACGGTGGCAGAGAATATATTCATAGGCGGCGATCATGGCCCAACTGTAGCTTCTCTTGGCCAACTATCAAAAATGGCGCGTCCGTTTCTAGACGAAGTTGGTCTGGAAAACGTTTCAGCTAAAACCTTAGTAAATCGTTTATCAATTGGTGAGCGTCAGTTAGTCGAAGTTGCAAGACTAATTGCCCACAAACCCAACTTACTTATTTTAGATGAGCCTACAGCAGCGCTTGGGGAGTCTGATAGTAATCGAATTTTAGAGATGGTTAAGCGCTTAAAAGCAGCTGGGAAATCAGTGATTTATGTCTCACACCGCTTGGATGAAATTTTTAAAATTACAGACCGCTGCATCATCTTACGTGATGGCCTGAGCCAGGATTCTGTTGATACGAAAGAGCTTGATACCAATAAGTTAGTATCTATGATGCTCGGTCGTGAACTGCATTCCATGTTCCCTCCACGAGATTTTAGTAAAAATAACACCAAGAATAAAACTATACGATTTGAGGTTAATAGCTTATGGCCAGACCGAACACTTGTGCCTATAAATATGAAAATATATGCAGGAGAAATTCTGGGATTAGCTGGGCAACTTGGGAGTGGATCTGGAGAAGTATTAGCAGCAATGGCTGGAATGCATGATACGCAAGGTGGTTCAATAACCGATTGCTATACTCAAGAAAATTATTTACCAAAGAATGCTAAGCAAGCTATCAGTAAGGGTATTGCGTATGGTTCTCCTGATCGCAAATATGATGGCTTGTTTTTAGGACGCTCAATTAGTGAAAATTTATCTTCGCCCAACCTAAAAGGAATTTCTAGTAAAGGCATAATCCAACCTCAAAAAGAAAGGCCACTTGTTGAAGACATTGCCAAGTCATTCACGATTGATTTAACTCGCTTAGCCCAGGAAGCATCTGTTTTAAGTGGAGGCAATCAGCAAAAAGTTGCTCTTGGAAAATGGTTATCTATCTCACCCGAGCTAATCCTTATTGATGAACCTACTCGTGGAGTTGATGTAGGAGCAAGAGCAGAAATTTACAATAAGGTTCGTGAAATAGCCGACTCCGGTAAAGCAGTTGTAATCGCTTCCACAGATTTATTAGAAATATCAAATTTACCAGATAGAGTCATTTGTTTTTACAAGGGATGTTATGTATCTGAGTTAGTAGGAGAGGAAATTAATTCAACCAATATATTACAAGCTATCACCAACCCTGAAAACATTTTATTGGAGGACGCATCATGAGTGCACTCGAATATTCTACATCTATGTCTTCAGGATGGTTAGCTAAAAAAATAACCAAAGAAAATCGAGTTGGTTTTGCAATTCTTGTGGTCATATCAATTGCCTTTATTTACTTTGCAATAGCTACTCCGAATTACTTATCGGTATTTAATGTAAAAACCATTATCCGTGATGCAGCAATAGTAGGAATTATGGGAATCGGCTTAACTTTTGTGACTTTATCTGGCAATTTCTTTTTACTCTCTATGAAAGAAACAGCTGCTTTATCTATCATTGTCTTTGCAATGGGAATGTCTAATGATTATGGATTTATTTTCTCCATGCTAGGTGCTATGAGTATTGCTGTTCTAGCAGGTGCATTTCAAGGAATACTTATAGGACTTGGAGGAAATCCAATCATTGTAACCCTTGGTGCAGCAGGTATTTTGTATGGTGTTGCTAGTTGGTGGAGTGATAATCTTGTAATATTTTTTAAACGCCCTCATGATGCTGAGTGGTTAGGTACAGGAATGGTTTTAGGCGTACCTACTATTACCATCTCCTTTGTAATTTTTGCTATTATAGCGGAACTAGTCTTACGTAAAACCAGTTTTGGTCGTCAGGTTTATCTTGTTGGCGCTAATCGTGCAGCAGGAAAAGCAACCGGGCATGAAAACCTTCCTATGGCTATTAAAACTTGCATCATTGCTTCAGCTTGTTGTGCCTTTGCAGCCATTGCTTTTTCTGCTCAGATGTCCAGCGCGCAGGCCAACTATTTCTCATCTGAGTTTGGTTCAAGTGGTGATTTAACCATATTAGTTATTGCAACAGTAATGGTTGCTGGTAATTCTATCATGGGTGGCTATGGTTCAGTCTTGAGAACAAGTCTAGGAGCCGTATTTATCTCTGCAACAGATAATTTGATGGTGTTGCAAGGGTTTAATTCTGGGGCTCGTGTATTGTCGGTTGGCTTAATGATAGTATTGAGTATTTTAATCTTTGCTTATGTGCGACGTGACTCAAGGTCAGAGGGGTAAGACTATGAATTTAATAAAACAAAAGCTAACCGAACTTGACCCAGACTTACTTTTTGCAGTAATTCTGTCATTGTGTGTATTTTCATTCTTTGCATTTTCTAACCCGTTGTTCTTTACACTTAATGCAGGCTTTTCTATTATGGAACGGTTTGCAGTTTTGGGCTTGGTGGGGCTGGCTTTAACCCTATGTATCATTGCCGGAGAGATTGATTTATCCATAGGGTCTAATGCAGCACTTTCAGCTGTAATTGTGGTACGTTTGACGGATTCTATGGGTGCTTTTCCTGCAATTGGTATTGGCGTCCTATGTGCAACCTTAATAGGTTTAGCTCAAGGCTATTTGATTGCATATCTTAAAGTTCGTGCTATTGTTTTGACTGTTGGAACATTAATGTTATTACGTGGCGTTGCACTTTTTGCAGCTGACGAAAAAACAGTTATGTTGACCGACTTCAGGATGACCGATTTTATTCAGGAAAAAATTTGGATATTTTTCTCTCCCGCATCATTATTGGTAATATTATTATTTATTATAGTTGGTGTATTCATTAAATATACTAAATACGGCCGAGAAATCTATGCCATTGGAGGCGCACGAAAAGAAGCCATTGCTTCAGGAGTTAATTTAAAACGTCCCATGATGATAGTATTTGCTTTGTCGGGTTTTTGTGCGGGGATGGGCGGCGCAATTATTGGCTTACGTTCTGGAACTGCACAACCACTTGCCTTGCAATATCTGTTGTTAGCTGCAACAGTAGCAGCTTTTATTGGTGGAGTAAATATACTTGGTGGTAAAGGAAGCGTAATCGGTGCTGCTGTAGGAGTACTCACGGTTAATTTTCTAAACACGGGGTTAGTCTATAATGTTACACCTTCCTACGTTGTTCAGATTTATCTGGGCGTTTTGTTACTTATCGTTATCGTCTTCCAAACCTTGTCAATTTTGTATGACAAGGGAAAGCAACGAAGATTACTTTTGCATGACACAGCATTAACAAAACAAAAAATGATGGATGCTTATAAAAGTGTATTAAAATAACCAGCCTAGACGTATTTAGATTAGTAATTACTAATCATTTACTAGTTAGCTAATTAATATTAAATTTAGATATTATGCGTAAAAAACTATTTGGAATGAAAGATCTCGCTGAGTTTTTCGGAGTGAGTACTTCAACTATTTCAAGAGCACTAAATCCATTGCAGCAGCACTTGATAAGTTCAGATTTAGTTACAAAAATTAAAGAAAAGGCTAAAGAAGTTAACTTCACAATAAATCCTCATGCGTCATCTCTTAAAAGCTCAAAAACTAAAATGATTGGGGTTGTAATTGCCGATATTTTGAATCCTATCTTTCCACCAATCATAAAAGGTATTCAGAGCAGACTGAAGCAAGAAGGTTACATCGCAATAATTGTATTCTGTGACAATAATCAAGATGAGGCTCTTAGTGAAATAAAAAAACTAATTGCTCAACAAGTAGATGGCTTAATACTCACTAGTGCTTTTATCAAAGATAAAGGTGTTATAGAGGCCCTAAAAGCAGAAATACCATTAGTTCTTTTGAGTAGAACCATAGAAGACTCACATCTTGTGGACAATGTATTAAATGATGAAGATTATGGAATGCAGCTTGGCATTGGCCATCTTGATTCTTTAGGGCATAAAGAAATTGCTCATTTTTCTGGCCCAAATAATGTATCTCCCAGCATTGAAAGACGCCAAAGCTTTGTAAGGATTTGTAAAGAAAAAGGAATCATTGGTCATATTTATGAGTGCAAAAAACTTTCAATAAACTCTGGTATTAGAGCCGCTAGAGAATTTATATCATCTAATTCAAAAGCAACTGCAATCTTTGCTGGTAATGACTTAATTGCACTAGGAGTTATTAAATATTTCCAAAAAAAGGGCATTAGAGTACCTGAAGATATTTCTGTCATGGGTATTAATAATATGCTTTTTTCAGATGCGTTTAGTCCGGCATTAACAACTGTGGAAATACCCTACCAAGATTTAGGCACTTACTCTGCCTCATTGATTTTAAGTAGTTTAGAAAATCCAACGAAGATTAAAAAAAGAGTTTTATTATCTCCGCGTTTAATTCTGAGAAAATCAGTAGCCCCACCAGCGGTAATGTCAAATTAAATCAACCTCAACTTCAAGAAATTTGGAGCGAATGTAAGCAGACTATAAGCTTTAGTTTTTCCTAGTCAAGTGATTTGAATTAAGTCTTCAAAAATACTTATTTGTACCACTTTAAAACCCAAATTTGTTAATCGATTTAAAATATTTTTATGAAATAATATGCAGATTGAACCAGCACTTAACCACATCAACATTTTCACCCACAATATGGATCGTTTGATCCGTTTTTACGGAGATGTTCTAGGCTTTAAAATAGGATATCGGCCCCCATTTTCTGTTCAAGGTTCATGGCTTTATCTTCAAGAAAACCCTTTGATACACCTAGTAAAAACTGACAAGCCCGTTCTAAATAAAGACCCAGCTGTGAACCATTTTGCTTTAACTGGCAAAGGATTGACTGAGTTTCTTGAACTATTAAAGTCACATAATGTTACTTACAACATTAGAATCGTTCCTGAAATTGAAACTCACCAAGTAGTGGTATCTGATCCTGACGGTAACATGTTTGAAGTGTTGTTTGAGGGCAAGGAAGCCAAAGGTGTAAACATTGAGGCTTATAATGGTTAATTATCCAATGGAGTCTTTGTTTCTCTTAGTCTTCAATACTTCACAACATCTCCCTCACACAAAAACGAAGTTTGGACTTTAAGTAGGCTCAAGTTGAAACATCAGCCTAGCTTTATGTTTTATGTTTTATCCTTTAAAGAGAGCGTAAGTTCAAATTTAGCAACGACGTCAGGAGATAACGAAGGAACAGTAGCCTCAATATTCAATTTATAATTATGCCTCTCCCCAGAGTTTGTAGCAGTTTTTACCAGCTCTTTTATTGCAAGACCATCTCTACATATAAAGTGAACATCTCCCTCAGGACGCTTTAGAAAATCAGCCTTAAAATCTTTAAATATTAAAGTTATTTTTCGTCCACTTTCTTGAATTGGATCCATCGCTAAAAAGCCGCCAGTAATATCAGCGCCGACTGCTAAAACACCAAAATACATACTTCCTAAGTGGTTTTTAGTTCTTCGCTTAAAAGGGATTCTAATTTCAATCTTTTCATCCGTATGCTCAATAACCTTTGGGCGACAATACCAAATCATTGGTACTTTGGTTATCCCAAATAAGCGTATTAATCGATTTGTTTTAAGTGCTCTTGAAATCATAATTGTATTAACTTTTCCTATTTATACTGTGTAGTCATCAACAATTGAGCATTGTGCACTTACCGCAGTAGCTGTTAATTTATCCACTCCTTTTGATGGCCATCTAATAATGTCAGCAAAGTAAAAACTTCCATATGAGTACTCAAAGCTTTCGCCATAAAATTGCTCACCATTATTTGAAAAATCTGTAACAACCAACTCAAGGCCTTTGAAATAGTTTTCATCCATTCCAAATTGTATAGAACTCTTCTCAGTAATTCTAAATTTAAATTTCTGAGGAATATAGTTAACAAGGCCGTCCTCTTTTAACTCAACTGCTTGAATCATCTCACAGTAGTAAAGATCACCAGCTGCTGATAAAGCAGGAAAAGACAAACAATTAATAATCACAAACAAGATAATTTTTTTCATTTTTACTCTAATTTTTCAGCGTTGAGTTTAGCGAGTACAAGCCTTAACATGATATTGTATATTTAGTTTTATATCGAAAGTAAATAATTTTTTAAGCAATATATAAAGTAGAAATTCATATATATGATATAATATATCTCTCATTAATTTTTTTCACTAAAAGATTAATTAAAAGTTTTTTTATACGTATTTCAAGGAGCAAGAATGATTCAGTTTATAGTTCATGATGAAGATGATTCCGTTGGCGTTGTTACCGTCGAAGGATTAAAAGCAAACGACACTCTAAGTGGTTGGATAATGGACCAGGATGTTTTGATAGATATCAAAATTAATCAAGATATTCCAATTGGGCATAAGTTAGCTATTAAGGATTTAAATGAAGATGACACTGTCATCAAGTATGGTGTAGATATTGGTAGAACAATTTCAAAGATTGCTGTAGGTGATCATCTACATGTTCATAACGTAAAAACTAAGAGGTGGTAATGATAAATTTAAATCAAAAAATCTACGGATATCGTCGTGATAATAATAGAGTAGGAATTCGCAACCATGTCATTATCTTACCTGTTGATGATATTTCAAATGCCGCCTGTGAAGCAGTTGCTAACAATATTAAAGGCACAATAGCACTTCCTCATCCTTACGGTAGACTTCAATTTGGTGAGGATCTAGATCTGCACTTTAGAACAATGATTGGCACAGGATCAAATCCAAATGTTGCTGCAGTAGTAGTGATTGGGATTGAGCCAGATTGGACGCAAAAAATCGTTGATGGGATTGCCTTAACTGGCAAGCCAGTACTGGGATTTTCTATTGAGAAAAAAGGTGACATACAAACTATCGCTGATGCCTCTAAAGCTGCTTATGATATGGTTCATTACGCTACAGGACTTCAAAGAGAGCCATGTGATCTTAGTGAAATATGGGTATCAACTAAATGCGGAGAATCAGATACCACTTCAGGCTTTGGATCAAACCCAACAGTGGGTAATGCATTTGATAAGTTATACGCAATGGACAGCACTTTACTATTTGGTGAGACATCTGAAATTACAGGTGGAGAGCATTTAGTTAAAGCCAGATGTGCCAACGATGCTGTTGCTGAAAAATTTATGTTTATGTTTAATCGTTATCAAGATATGATTGAGCGCTTTAAGACAGATGACTTATCTGATTCACAGCCAACGAAAGGTAATATTGAAGGCGGCTTAACTACGATCGAAGAAAAGGCATTAGGCAACATTCAAAAGATTGGAAAAAAATGTATTGTTGATGGCGTCTTAGATAAAGCAGAAATGCCTACCAGTAAGGGCCTATGGTTTATGGACTCTTCTTCTGCAGCTGC
>ENA-ORXF01000913-ORXF01000913.1-marine-metagenome-genome-assembly--contig:-NODE-913-length-20079-cov-6.415008_pt1 | contig 20079 bp, 22 predicted proteins | sample MGYA00237864_ERZ511476 | MGnify/ENA primary metagenome ERZ511476 (study PRJEB26306, sample SAMN06343908) | marine metagenome | isolation source: coastal waters | place: Atlantic Ocean: West Antarctic...
GATAGAGCTTTGTTTAGGTCTTTAGTATTTCGTAGCCCAAAACTAATTGTGTAGTAATCACAAGAATTATCTTTAATAGTTAATTTTTCAGCTGGAGCAATTATCCAATTGATATTTTTATAAGTATTTAACTTTTCTTTGCCTTTACCAATCATTCCTTTATTTGGATCAACACAAAATATTTCTCCATTTTTATCAGTTGCGTCTAAAAAAATTTTACCAAGATCACCAGTACCACAAGCAACATCGATTAAAGTTTTATTATTTGAAGGATTCATCCAATTTAATAAATCTTTTTTCCAAACTCTATGAACTCCTAATGACATAAAGTCATTCATTAAATCATATTTATCATAGACATTATCAAATACACTTTGGACAAGGTCTTTTTTATTTTGGAGATATTGTTGCATATTAAATTTATTATTAACTGATAATATAGTCTCAAATGCCAGAATTACCAGAAGTAGAAATAGTCAAACAATCGTTATCTAAAAAAATAGAGCGAAAAAAAATCAAAAAAATAATAATTACTAACAGAAACTTAAGGTTTAAAATTCCTCTAAATTTTGAAGAATTATTAAAAAATAAAATTATTAAAAAAGTAACTAGATTTTCAAAGTATTTGATTTTGAATTTTTCTGATGAGTCTTTTTGTTTAATTCATTTGGGGATGTCTGGAACTGTTCACTTAATAAAAAAAAATAACATTACCAAGTTTACCAATATTAGTTTTTATAACTCACCAAGCCTCCCTAAGAAACATAACCATGTTGAAATTCATTTTGAGGGCTTAAGAGTTATATACAACGACCCTAGAAGATTTGGTTTTTTTAAATTTATAGAAAATAAGAAGGAACTTGAAAAAAAATTTAGTCACATGGGGCCAGAACCTTTTTTTAAAAATTTTAACTTAGAATATTTAATTGATTATTTTATAAATAAAAAGAAGGATATAAAAAGTTTCTTGCTTGATCAAAAATTTGTATCAGGAATTGGAAATATTTATGCTAGTGAAATTTTATTCTTATGTAAAATTAATCCAACTACTTATGCGTCAAAACTAACAAGGCAAGATTGTAAAAAAATTATTACTTATTCAAAAAGTATACTTAATAGAGCTATTAAAAAAGGTGGATCAAGTATTCGTGATTTTAAAAACATCATGGGAAAAAGTGGAAACTTCCAAAAAGAATTTAGAGTTTATCAGAGAGAAAATCTAAGCTGTCTAAGGAATAAATGTAATGGAAAAATTAAGAAAATATTTATATCTAATAGATCAACTTTTTTTTGTAATATTTGCCAAAAATAGGGAATTATTCTATTGACCAGTATAAATTCTCGAGCTATACCACTGCGCTTATGGCAAATACAAAATCAGCAATCAAAAAAATCAGAAGAATTGCTAAACAAACACTTGTAAATAAAGCTCGCAAGAGCAAATACAGAAATGCTATAAAAAAAATGAATCTTCTTCTAGTAGATAAGAAAAAAGATGAAGCTCTAAAATTCCTACCTAAGCTTGATTCTGAATTAATGAAAGTGGCAAAGACTGGGCTTATTAAGAAAGCTAATGCTTCAAGAAATATCTCAAGAATAACAAAAAAGATTTCAGCCTTATAAAAGCTACCTACAGTTGCTTAAAATTTTCAACCTAAAGTACTTACACTAAATAAGATTTTTTATTAATCAATAAACACTATATCTAGATTAATTAAAGTTTATAATTTGTAAATCATACACTCATAGATTTTAAATTTGTAAAACTTATTATTTATAAATCACACACTCATAGATTTAAAATTTGTAAAATTTATTTTTATTATATTTTGTTCAATTAAATTACATTGTGACAAAAATATTTTCTAAGAATAAAAACAGACCACCTTTGTAAAAAGTTCGCGTAAAAAATGATTCACCCACAGATTTAATTTATTTTAGAAAATATAAATTTTTTTATTGTATAATTTATTATTTCATTCTAACTGACTCTATTCCTAAAAAAAAATGTCTTACAACAATTTAACACCAAACTTGCAAAGCACTTCTTCTAAAAATTTTGATTGGAAACTAGCTCAAGCTGAAATGAAAAATAAGCTAGGACTGGATGTTTATGAAAGCTGGCTTAAAAAAATTACGTTTGTTGATGAATTTAATAATTATTTATTATTATCAGTTCCAACTAGGTTTATTAGAGATTGGATTACCTCAAGATATTTAGATCAAATTTTACAGATTATTAGGCTTTATAAAAAGGATATTATTAGAATTGAATTTAAAATAGCAGAACAAGATACAAGTATAAATCAAGAGAATGTTGTTGAAAAATCACCTGATAGAACTGAGAATGTTTCTTTTATTAAAGATTCTTATCTTCAATATAATCGAATAGATCCAAATAAAAGGTTTGATAATTTTATAACTGGTTCAAGTAATAAACTTGCATATGAAGCGTCTTTGAAAGTTTCAGAAAATATATCGCATTATAATCCGCTTTATATTTATGGTGGTGTTGGAATGGGAAAAACTCATCTTTTAAATTCTATTGGTCTTGAGTTAAAAAAAAATAACAAAGTGATGTTTATATCCGCTGAACGTTTCATGTATCAGTTTGTAAAATCAATTAAAGCAAATGATATGGTCAAATTTAAAGAGTACTTTCGAAATACAGATATTTTGTTAATAGATGATATACAATTTATAAGTGGCAAAGAAGCAATGCAGGAAGAATTTTTCCACACTTTCAACGCATTACTGGATAAAGGTTCGCAAATAATTGTATCAGCTGATAGACCTCCAAATAAATTATCAAGAATTCAAGACAGAATTAAATCTAGATTCTCAGGAGGCTTAGTAGTTGATATCCAAAAACCAGATCTTGAACTTAGAAAAAAAATTGTTGAAAAAAAAACAGAAGAGTTAAATAGTTTGTATGCTGATCAGCTAAAAGTTTCTATAGAAATACAAGATTTTATAAGTAATGAAATTACAGCAAGTGTTAGAGAGTTGGTTGGGGCAATAAATAGAGTAGTTTCATTCTCAAGAATTTATAACAAAGTTCCAAATTTAGCTGAAACAAAGGTTGTTTTAAAAGATTTACTAAACCTAGCTGAAAACAAGGTAACAATAGATCTGATACAAACAGTGGTTTGTAAGTACTTTAAAATTAGCAAAAATGAGATGTTGTCATCCAGAAGATCAAGATACTTAGTTAGACCAAGGCAAACCGCCATCTATTTGACAAAAATTTTAACTTCAAAGTCTTTGCCTGAAATAGGTAGAGAATTTTCTAATAGAGATCATACGACCATAATTCATTCAGTTAAAACGATTGAAAAAATAAAAGAAAAAGATCCAGAAATGGTTGATAATATCAATAAGTTAAAAAATCAGATACTATATAATAATAAAGAAAATGAAATTTAACGTCAATCAACAAGATCTTCAGCAGGCATTAAATTATTGTCAGGGAGTGATTGAAAAAAGAAGTACACTTCCAATTTTATCTAATATTTTATTAGACGCTAGCAATTCTAAATTGACAATTACAGCTACAGATTTAGATCTGATATTTATTCATCAATTAAATAATGTTGAAGTATTGGATGAAGGTAAAACGACCACAACTTCTTCAATTATGTATGATATTATAAGAAAATTTTCTTCAGGCAAAAAAATAAACCTCTCATTAACTGATATTAGCAAATTACAAGTTGAGTCTGAAAAATCTATTTTTAATTTAAACTGCATTAGTGCATCAGAATTTCCATTAACAGATGAAAATTTTAATCAAAATGAATTTGTTATAAAGTCAAAACAACTCTTAAAATTATTAAATAAATGTAAATTTTCAGTTTCAAGTGATGAGACTAGACATTATTTAAGTGGAATATATTTTCATCAAACTGAAGTCGAGGATAAAAATTATTTAACAGCTGTTGCTACTGATAGTCATAGAATGTCTATTTCAAAGATAAGACTAGATCAGAAAATAGATTTTGAACCAATTATATTACCCAAAAAAACTATTTTTCAACTTTGTTCATTGCTTGATAGTTATGATGGCGATGTAAAAGTTTCTAATCTTAAATCAAAAATTAAATTTGAAATGAATAACAGTATATTGATCTCTAAACTTATTGATGGAAAATTTCCTAACTACATACAGGTAATACCTAAGAATAATCAAAAAAAACTAGAGATTGATTTAAAATTATTTTTAAATTCAGTTGATAGAGTTGCATCAGTTTCTTTAGACAAGAAAGATGGTGTAAAATTTAATCTGTCAAAAGACACTTTAGATCTTTCTGTTAATAATACGAATAGTGGAGATGGTAAGGAGACTTTAAGTGTTAAATTTGATCATGATCTGGAAATAAGTTTTAACTCAAGGTATTTAATTGATGTTGCGTCTCAATTAGATGGAGAAAGAGTTGAAATACTTTTTAATGACACGGGTTCCCCAGCCTTAATAAAAGATCCAGGCGATTTTGATAGTATATTTGTTATTATGCCAATGAAGGGCTAGTTTATTAAATCAAGTTCTGCGTAAATATTATTCTCTAAAATTTTAATAAATTCTTCTTTAGCAAGTCCAGCAGCTATTGGTTTTAAGATTGAAATAGTAATGGTTCTTTGACTATGTTTTAAACCTTTTTTTGGCCACACATATCCAGAATTAATAGCCACTGGTTGACAGTCAATTTTTAATTCTTGATAGATTCTTGATGCTCCTTTTTTAAATGTGGGCCTTTCTTTTGGTAAAACTCTTGTTCCTTGAGGAAAAATTATAAGTGGCCTCTTTGAATTATTAATTATTTTAAAAATATCCTCAAAGAACCCCAAATTATCTTTTGTGATTTTGTTTCTTTTGATGGATATGGAGCCAATCTTTTTTAAATACCAGCCAAAAATAGGAATTAGAAGTAATTCTTTTTTTAAAATAAATACCGGTGAATTGAAAATAGTTTGTAGATAAAATGTTTCAAACATTGATTGATGTGATGCTGCAATAAAAAATTTTTCATTATTAATAATATTTTCTTTACCTTTAATTTCAATTTTTATTGATAGAAAAGCTTTTAAGCAAATACTAGTCCAGTGACCCATTAACTTACCACCAAATAGAACAACCTTTTGAGGTAAAAAAAAAGCAGGTAAAAAAATTATTGAAATAATAACTATTCCAGTAAAAAAGAAAATTGAAAAAATAATATTTTTAATCATTATTATCAGAAGCTAAATTAAATCAGCTAACTTCTGTCTTTTATTGATTATATTAATTTTTGAGTTTTTAATAAGTATCTCTATTGCTTTTGGTCTTACATTATAATTTGAACTAAGTGACATTCCATATGCTCCAACATCACAAATAACCACCAAATCTTTCTCATTTAATTTTTGGAAATTTTTTATAGTTAAAAATTTATCAGTACTTTCACAGATTGGACCAACAAACTCATAGATTTTATTAGATTTTTTTTTCAATTTAGTAGCTGGCACTATTCTGTGTTTAGAGTTATATAAAGCAGGTCTCATTAAATCATTCATAGCAACATCTAAAATTATAAAATTTTTTTTATGGCCTTCTTTTATGTAAGTAACTTTTGAAATTAATGCACCAATATTACCTACAATGGAACGACCCGGTTCAAAAATTATTTTAGAGTTATTATTTTTTAAAAATTTTTTAATACTTTGTGAATATTTTTTTAAATTAAGTATTTTTTTGTCATTATTATAATCAATTCCCATTCCCCCACCAAGGTCAATATATTCAAATGAGTGATTACTTTTTTTTATGATTCTGCTTAGAGCTTTAAGCATATTGTCATAAGGTTTAACATCAAGTATTTGACTCCCTATATGTACACTTAAACATTTTAAATTTAAATTTTTAGATTTTCTTGTATATTTAATTAATTCTAAAAAACTTTTCTCATCAACTCCAAATTTATTTTCTTTCTTGCCTGTTGAAATTTGATTTAAGGTTTTTGCATCCACATTAGGATTCAATCTAATACCAATATTAACAATTATTTTTTTTGTTTTTGCAATTCTTTCTATCTCAAAAATTTCGCTTCTAGACTCAGTATTAATTAATAGTATTTTTTTATCAATTGCGAAATTAATTTCTTCAGTAGTTTTTCCAACACCGGAAAAAACAATTTTATTAGGTTTGATCCCTGCCTTAAGTGCTTTCATTAATTCACCCATAGAAACGACATCAGCCCCTAAACCAAATTTTTTAATCTCTTTAATTAAATTTACATTAGTATTAGATTTAATAGCAAAACAAATTAATGGTGAAAACAATTTAAAACTTTTTTTAAAATTATTAATATTTTTTTTTAGTTGCTTGTAAGAATAGCAGTAAGCCGGTGTACCAAATTTTTTGGCAATGGTTTGTACATTAACTTTTTCTATTGTAAGTTTTTTATTAATATATTTCATTAAACCCTATTAATAAGAATAGTTTGTACTTTAGTTTCTTTTGCAGGATCTTTATATTTAGGAGGACCTTTTTTTCCACAAGAAACTATTAGGCAGCATAATAGCAATGCTATAGTAATTTTTTTTATCATTTCTGTTTTTTATATTTCATTATCATTTTTTTAATATTATCAAAAGATGTTCCGCCATATGATTTTTTAGAATTAACAGAATTCCTTAAATCAAACACTTTTAAAACATTACTTGTAAGTTTTGGTTCAATTTTTTTTAATTCTTCCATAGTTAGCATATCAAGACTTTTTCTCTTTTTTTCTGCTAAATTAACTATAGCCCCTGTTTTTTGATAAGCTTTTCTGAATGACATTGAATGATTTTTTACTAAATAATCAGCTAAGTCGGTTGCAGTAATGTATCCACTGTTTGCAAGCTCAAGCATACGTTTTTTATTTGGACTAGTGTTTTTAAGAATTTCATCAAATATCTTAAGACAATTAGTTAGTACATCATTTGATTTAAAAACAATCTCTTTATCATCTTGAAGATCTTTGAAGTATGATAGAGGCAACCCCTTTAAAATGGTAAGCATAGAAAATAAATTTCCATAAGTGCTACCTGATTTACCTCTTAAATATTCTAATAGATCTGGGTTTTTCTTTTGAGGCATTATTGATGAGCCTGTCACAATTTTGTCTGATAAATTTATTAAGCCAAAACCATCCGAGCTCCAAATTATTAACTCTTCAGCAATTCTAGAAATATGCATTGAACACACCGAAACACTATATAAAAAATCTAAAACAAAATCTCTGTCAGAAACTGTATCAACTGAATTATTAGTGGGTCTTTTAAAGCCAAGTTTTTTAGTTGTATAATTTCTATCAATATTAAAGGAAGTCCCAGTTAGTGCGGCAACACCTAAAGGATTTTCCTCTAAATTATCTAAATTGTTATTAAATCTTTTTTTGTCTCTATGAAACATTTCCACATAAGCCATAAGATAGTGAGCAAAAGAAATAGGTTGCGCATTCTTAAGATGTGTAAAACCAGGCATAATTGTATTAATATTTTTTTCAGCTAATTTTAAAACACTCTTAATCACTTTATCTATAGTAAAATTAATCTCCTTAGTTGCAGATCTTGTCCAAATTTTAAAATCTGTAATTACCTGATCATTTCTTGATCTTGCGGTATGAACATATCCTGCTTCTTCACCAATTATTTGAAAAAGTCTTTTTTCAATATTCATGTGAATATCTTCATATTTTTTATTAAACTCAAACTTTTTATTAGATATTTCTTTTTCTATTTTATTAAGACCATAGTTAATTTTATTTTTAATTTTAAAAGAAATTATTTTTTGTTTAAAAAGCATTTCAACATGAACAATTGATACCTGAATATCTTCTTTATAAAGTCGCTTATCAATATCTATAGAATTTCCAACTTTTTGAAATAAAGGTGAGGTACTTTTTTTAATACGTGCATTCCATATTGCTTGGTTGTTTTTATTTTTTATCATGGTAATTAATTATACCTATCTAGCATGAAATTATTAATATTATTTATTTTTTTGGTCACAAATGTCTCAGCTAATGATTTGCTTGAAATAAAAAATATAATCATTCATAAAGATGCAAAAACATATGATAATGTTATTTTTTTAGATAAAAAAGATCAAAAAATAAACATTAAAGATTTTAATGGAAGTTTAGTTATTTTAAATTTTTGGGCAACATGGTGTGAACCATGTAAGGATGAGATGCCATCTTTAGATAGGCTTCAACTAAATCCAAAACTAAAAAATTTAAAGATTTTTCCAATTAATATGGGTCAAGAAAACCTGAAAAAAGTTAATGAATTTTTTAAAGATCTAGATATCAAAAATTTTGAACCTTATTTTGATTCACCAAAAACCCTTGCCAAAAAATTTTCATTACGTGGAATTCCTACGTCAATTCTTTTCAATAGTGAGAGCAAGGAATTTGCCAGAATAATTGGATCAATTGATTTTGATGACACAAAGTTTATTGATTGGTTAAAAACTTATAATTAATCTTTAAAAAAATAAGCAAAGCCCACAAGAACAATTATGGCTACAAATTGTAAAAGAACCCTATATTGCATTAATTTATTAGAATATTTTTTACTAGTTTCCCCACCCTTGAAAAGAGTTCCGATACCTAAAATTAAAACAACACCAACTGCCATCAAAAGCAATATTGATAAAACTTTTACAAATATTCCAGAAATCATAGAAATATTGTAGAGTGTTTTTATAAATAAAAAACATAATTAATTAACTATGACATTTTGCCTAAACTTCACAATAATTAAACCTGAAAATGGATTTAAAATTAAAAATGCAGTTATTTTACTACACGGTTATGGGGGGGACGGTAAAGACATAAGCATGCTGTCCATGAATTGGAAGAGACACATGCCTAATACAGTATTTATTTGTCCAAATGGACATGAGAATTGCCCTATAAACCCTTCAGGATACCAATGGTTTGATTTAACCAAAGACGATCCTAATTATATATTAGAACAAACGATTAAAGCAGAAAATAAAATTAAACAATTTATTGAAGAAATTAAAAAAGAATTTGATTTAAAAAATAATCAAATTTGTTTATCTGGATTTAGCCAAGGATGCATGATGTCATTAAATGTTGGTCTCACTTCAGAAGAAAAATTTGCTTGTATAGTAGGTTTTTCTGGAAAAATAATTAATCAAAATAACTTAAAAGATAGAATAAAAAATTCTACAGATATTTTTTTAATTCACGGTGATGCCGATCATGTTGTTTCACCAACATTTTTATTGGAAGCTAAAGATTTTTTAATTAGAAATAGTATAGAAGTACAAACACTTCTTATCAAAAATTGTGATCACCATATTCCGATAGAGGCATCAAGTACAGCACTTAATTATATTTTAAAAAAAATTTAATACCCCTTATTATTGATAAAATTCTTTAACTGAGTTAAAAATAGTTAATGAATAATTTTTTTGAACAAAATGTTTCATTGGAAAAGTGTCCAGCCTTAGTTCTTAATGCTGACTATAGACCATTAAGCTATTATCCATTATCATTATGGTCTTGGCAGGATACAGTAAAATCTGTTTTTCTTGATCGAGTCATCATTGTTAGTAATTATGATAGGACAATAAGAAGTCCATCATTTAATATGAAGTTACCAAGTGTTATTGCTTTAAAAGATTATATCATACCTCAAACCAAACCAAGCTTTACAAGATTTAATGTATTCTTAAGAGATAAGTTTATCTGTCAATACTGTGGAAATAACGATGAACTTACTTTTGATCATCTATTGCCAAGATCAAAAGGAGGCGAGACTAATTGGGATAATGTTGTTACAGCTTGCTCTTCATGCAACGTTAGGAAAGGTGGAAAATTGTTAAAAAACTCTGATATGACATTAAATCAGAATCCATATCGACCTTCAACAGAGGATTTGCATAAAAATGGTAAAAATTTTCCTCCTAATTTTTTACATAAAAGTTGGATGGATTATCTATATTGGGATGTTGAATTAGAATCTTAAATTTTTTCAGATATATTTATCGCAATCTTTGAACCTGTTTTGATGATCTTATCTAATATTGAATAAGGTCCCTCTTTAGTTGCGCCTTCTTCATAGGCAATATCTTTATGGCCCAACTCATCTTCTCTGAATTTTATAATTTTATCTTTCAATTTTTTTTCATCTAATTCAAGCTGTTTTATTTGGTTTGCATAGTGTTCCTGAATAACTTCTTCAACTGAAGCTGTACATAGCATAGCAGCTTTTTTGCCAAGAATTGTTGACCCAAATCCCAATCCAACACCTAATAAATCCCACAATGGTAAAAGTTTTGTGGGTTTAATATTTCTTTTTTTAATTTCATTTTCAAAATAATCACAATGTTCTTTTTCATGCTCTTTCATTTTTTCAATTATTTTTTTTAATTGATCATTTTTAATGAAAGTATTTAAAGCTAACAACTGACCTTCATATATTTTTATAGCACCACGTTCTCCAGCATGATCTACCCTTATAAATTCTTCAACTTTTTTTTTATTTGTTTTTTTCATAACCTAAATATATTTTTGTAAGAATTATTGTTATTAATAAAGATATTAATACATTTAAAGTTGTAAGTGAAAAACCAAAAATTTTAAATGTTACATCTTTGCAGCTAACCATTTTCTGTTGTAATTGCTGTAATATTTCTTCTTTAGTTAAGATTTTTGAAACATTTTTTACATCGCAGGCAAGAGATTCTGTAATAAAACCTTGTTCAATACCCAAATGATATAAAGATATTAGTGAGCTAGCTAAAAAAACAAAAATCAATAAAAGTATTAAATACTTTTCTAAATGATTAAATTTGAAGTTAATTATAATTATAATTAATGCTCCCATATAAGGTATTCTTTCAATCAAACAAAGATTGCATGGTTGATGACCTAAAATATATTCAATAAAGTAGGCAGAAATTAATGCAAATAAACTTATTAAAAAGATAAGCCTAAAAATTTTTTTTTTATTTAAATTAAGCATCAAATTTTAAAATTAAAAGTAGGATAATAAATATTAAAATTAACAATAAACCCAAAACGGTAAACCATTTTGATCCGTGTTTATTCATGAATCCTGTAAAAAGATTACCAAATTTATATGACAAATATGAGATAATAAAGAATCTTAGACCTCTTGAGGCTAAGCTTATTATTATAAAGGTTATTAAATTAAAACCAATTAACCCACTTGTTATAGTAAATGCTTTATAGGGTAAAGGAGTGAGACCAGCTAAAAAAAGAATACTTAACCATGCAAAAAAACCATTACCTTGAGCCAAAGTAATCTTTAAATTTGAGATCTTATTTTCATAACCATAAAATCCGATAACATTCATTGCTACATCAAAAAAGATGGCACCTAACATGTAGCCAAATATGCCTCCCAAGACAGAAAATATTGAGGCTATTAGAAATATTTTTATGTATTCTTTTTTTTTTGCAATTACCATTGGAATAATCATGACATCTGGTGGTATTGGAAAAAAAGAACTTTCTACAAAGGAAACAAGGCCTAGAAAAAATTTTGAACTTTTATGTGAAGCTAAATTTAAACATTTTTTGTAAAGCGTTTTGAACATTTTTTTTGTTTTATTATAATTTTAGTTCTTATACTATTTAAAATATAGTTTAATTAATAATAAAAGGGCGAATGGCGGAACTGGTAGACGCGCACGACTCAAAATCGTGTTTCGCAAGAAGTGAGAGTTCGATTCTCTCTTCGCCCACCAAAATTTATGAATATAGATCAACACAACAATCTTTTAGAGTTATTTTATAATCAATTTGTAAAAGAAAAATCAGATCAAATTTTTCTTGAATCGTTAAAAAATCAAAGTCAACAATTCACCTGGAAAGATACTTACCTTAATATTTTGAAGTTGGCTGATGAATTAGATTCAATCATACAAAATAATGATAGATGTTTATTAATTTCAGAAAATAGACCAGAATGGATGATTTCTGATTTAGCCATTATGTTAGCAAATGGTATAACAGTTCCAGCTTATACGACATACACTGAAAGAGATTATGAGTACATAATTGACGATTGTGAGCCATCGGTAATTATTGTTTCAAATGAAGCTCAATATAATAAAATAAAAAATATTACAAAAACAAAAGCTTTTATTAAAAGCATAATTTCATTCGAAGAATTACGAAATGATAACAAAATAATTTATATAAAAAAAATTTTTAATAAAAAAAAATTTAAAGAAAAAGACTTATTAAATTTACAAATTAAAAGAACTAATACAGCTTGTATTATTTACACTTCAGGAACCCAAGGGAACCCAAAAGGAGTGATGCTTAGTCATGGTGGTATTTTAAATAACTGTGAAGGATCCATATCATTGCTTAAAGAGATAATTTCAGAAAAACCAAAATTTCTTACGTGGTTACCTTTGTCACATTCGTATGAACACACTGTTCAATTTGTTCAGATAGCGATAGGTGCGAGGGTTTTTTATGCAGAAGGTATAGACAAGTTAATTAAAAATATAAACGAATGTAGTCCAGATATAATGACAGCTGTTCCAAGGTTTTATCAAAACCTACATCAAAAAATTAGTGCAAATTTTAATAAAGTAAAAGGATTTAAAAAATATCTTATTAATAAAATGTTAATATTGGGTAAAAAAAAACTATTTAAAGAAAAACTTTCTATATTTGAAAATTTAGAGAATTTGATTTGTGAAAAATTAGTAAGAAAAAAAATAAAATCTCAATTTGGTGGATCTTTAAAAGCATTTATATCAGGTGGAGGTGCATTAGATAAGGAGGTTGGAATATTTTTGAATTCGATAGGTCTTCCAACATTGCAGGGTTATGGCTTGACCGAAACATCTCCAGTCGTAAGTTGTAACCCAATACACGATATTAGAATAGATACTGTGGGGCCTCTTTTTAAAGGTAATAAAGTAATAATAGCAGATGATGGAGAAATATTGATCAAGGGAGAAAATGTGATGATAGGCTACTGGAATAATAAAGATGAAACTGCAAAAGTATTAAAAAATGGATGGTTGTATACTGGCGACATTGGGTATTTTGAAAATGATTACTTAAAAATTACTGATAGAAAAAAAGATATTATTATTACTCCTGGAGGAGATAATATTTCTCCAGTTAAAATTGAAAATGATCTTGTTAAAATAAATTTTATAGAGCAAGTACTAGTTTATGGAGATAACAAACCTTATTTAGTTGTATTATTAGTTTTAAATAAAGAACAAAAAAAAACTTCATATGAAAATATTTTTAAAGAAATAGAAATCATTAATAAAAATTTATCAAAAGTAGAAAAAATAAGAAAATTTATAGTTATTGAAGATCAATTTACAATTGAAAATGGACTAATGACACCAACATTAAAATTAAAAAGATATAAAATAATTCAAAAGTATAAAAATCAATTAGAAAAGCTTTATTGAATAGTGTTTTTTAAATTGTTTATTATCCGCATAAACATTAACTAAATTAATTAAATAAATTTTTTAAAAAAATAAAAAAAAAAAATTTTTTTTAAGATTTCAGTTTTAATTAAAGAATTGACATAACTTACATAAAAAAATAAAAATATAGCAATAACGAATCAATTTGATTCGTTTAACTTAAACAGGGAGCTAAAGATGCCTAAGAAAAAAGCAAAAAAAGCTGCAAAAAAAACGACTAAAAGAAAAGCAGCAAAGAAAACTAAGAAAAAAGCTAAAAAAGCTAAAAAAGCTAAGAAAAGAAAAAGATAGTAACTTAGTAATTTTTATAAAAAACGCTTCTCATTACATTTTGTGTGAGAGGCGTTTTTTTTACTCGCTTAAAGGCTCTTCTTCTGTATCAGAAACTGGTTCGTCCGCTGGCAACTCAGCAGTAGGATTTTTGGGTGCAGCTGTCACTGTTTGAGGTTGATTAACCAAATTTCTCTTTAAAGCTTTATCTAATTTTTTTTGAGTATCTTCTGGAGAAACATTAAGTACAATTTGGAATTCAGATAAAATCCTCTCATATGCTTTTTCAAATAGTTGTCTTTCACTATAAGATTGATCAACCATAAGATCATCACCTTTGTTTAAATCTCTAACTACTTCAGCTAGTTCATAAATTTTACCAGATGAAATTTTAGCTTCATATTCTTGCGCTCTTCTACTCCACATAGATCTTTTTATTTTGGGTTTACTTTTAAGAATAGAGATACATTTATTAACCTGATTGATAGTTGCCAAAGGTCTTAGATGTGATTGTTTGTTAACTGGAACCATACCATTAGCCTTATCTTTTTCAAACTTTATCACATAGGTTTCAACATCAATTCCACCTATGTTGATCTTCTTGAATTCAGTAATATGACCAACTCCATGTTTGGGATACACAATATAGTCTTTAATTTTATATTCTCTTTTTGCAGTTTCTTGTTTTTTTACTTTCTTTATTTCAGGCTTAACTTCATTGCTCTTCGAAATTCTTAAATTATCTACTTTTGGTTCTTCTTTTGCTTCTGGTGCTTTAATTATTTTTTTAATTTTAGTTTTTTTTGCAACTACTTTATTTTTTTTTATAATAACTTTTTTTATTTTTTTAGTTTTGGTAGTTTTTTTAGTCTTAGCTTTAACAGCTTTTTTGACTTCTTTTTTTTTCACTTTTACTTCAGTGTTACCTTTAAAGATTTTCTTTAAAATATTTTTCGTACTTATTTTGCTCATTTTTAAATTTTTCATGATCCGTTGGTGGATTTTTTTTTTCACTTATATTTGGCCAGATTTCTGAATATTTTGTATTGATCTCTAACCATTTTTCACTACCAGGCTCAGTATCTGCGGTTATGGCATCAACTGGGCATTCTGGCTCGCAAACGCCACAATCTATACACTCATCCGGTTTAATTACAAGCATATTTTTGCCTTCATAAAAACAATCAACAGGGCACACATCAACACAATCAGTTAGTTTACATTTAATACATTTGTCATTTACGATATATGTCATTAAGAGTTTTCTTTTTTAATTTTACTTTTAATATTTCCCATAGTTTTGCTGTCAACATATAGAAGACCCGCAAGTCGTCTCATTAAATTAGTTTCATATATGTCGGCATCTTTATCTGAATAGACAATAGACCATAAAGCTTCAATAATTTTAATCTTATCATCTTCAGGTAAATTTTTGACCTCTCTTGTAAAATCTAAAATCTGATTAGAATTTTCTTCAATTATTTTAGCTTCTTCAATTATTTTAGACAAATCTTCTTGAGTAGAGTCTAATTCTAATAGAGTTTTTTTAATTATTTCTTCTTCATTATTTGAATAATTTTCATCTATCTTAGCTGCATGAATTAATAAGGCGCAAATTTTAATTAAAAAACTATTTTTTTTTTTATTTTCTTCTTTTTTAAAAAACATAAAAATTATCTAAGATTTAAATTTTTTAATATTTTGAACGGATTTTCGCTGGAAACTTTTTTTACTAAATCTTTCTTAAATTTTTTTATAGGATTATATCTAAAAAATGTTTCATCTTCTTTGTCAAATATTTTATAATCCATTTTTTGCAAAAGTTTTTTAAAGTTGTCTTTGCTACAACCCAAAAGGTTTAGCATCTCTGGTATCATTTTAATTTCTTTATTTTCTTTTGAATCTGAATTAATTATTTGCATGAATAGTCTTTCAAGAATATCTATCCTAACAAACAATGTATCAAATTTTTCAAATCCACAAAGAAGCATAAAATTTTTATTTTTTGATTCTTTATCGTCTAAAAAATTCAAACCAAAAGTAGGTGGTTTTAAATTATAATATTTTTGATGAAAATTTTTCCACAATAGTGTTCTCAGAGATACTGCTTCTGGCTTAATTAATTGGTGTAAAAAAACATGATACCTTCCAAATTTTACACCTAGTACTCTTAAAATTTTTCTTTCATTTTGACCAAGTGCTTTTAAATATTCAGAAACCTGTTCTCTTTTTAATACTCCATTATTTTCATATAGTTGATAAGCCAAAGCCTTAATTGAGGAATTTTTATCTTTAAGATTTTTTAGATCAATTAAGCTTTTGAGATCTGTATTAATTTTATTATTTATCCACTTATTGATATAGTCACTTAACTTTTGTTTTTGGTTTTGATCAATAGCGTCATCAATAATAAGTTCAAAATTAGGATTTAAATAATCATTCCCCGTAGATAGCTTTGCTATCGGGAAATGATTCCAATAAATTTTAAAATTATCATTAATTTCAATCAAGCCTGTATCAACAATTGTTTGGATTCTTTTTTCAAGTTCTGGCCCTATTGTTTGTCTCGCAGCTTTTTTTAATGATTTGATGTCTGTTTCTAAAGCACCTTTTTTTAAGTCTAATTCTAATTTAAGACCATTTATTTTTCCAATAAATTGGTCATCAATCATAACATCATTATTTTCTAAAATTTCTGTTTTAAATTCCATATCCTGTTTCAAACCTCTTGCAAGAACACTGGCTCTTTTATCAATAAATGTTTTGGTAAGTTCCTCATGAAGTCTATCTGAAAGTCTATCTTCTAAATGTTTTGTTTTTTCAATCCAATAATTTTGATTTTCTACCCAATTGTTTTTATTTGAAACATAAGACCAAGTTCTAACATTTGCAATTCTATTTGATAAAGAATCGACATTTCCTTCTAATTTATCCAATTTTACTAATTGTAGTCTCATATATTCGTCCGTAATTCTACCTTTTTTACTACTTAAAAATTTAAAAACATTACTGATAACTTCATAATGATTTCCATAAGTTTTTTTAACAAAATCTGGTATTTGACAACATTCCCATAAGAGACCGAGTATTTTTCTATCAAATTCTAAATTTATTAAACTTTTGTCTTTTAAAAAATATTTAAGAGCTCTTTCATCTTCACATTCATGAATTTTTTTTAACCATTGCATTTGAGGTTTTTCTTCTAATGTTTTTATTAAACTATATGGATTATTAAAATTTAGATTAGAGTTTCTCCAAAACAAGGTTCGGATTTCTTCAAATTTATGATTCTCTAATAATTCTACGTCTTCAGCTGTTATTTCTTTGCATTCACCAGTAATACCAAAACTACCATCATTTAAATATCTGCCAGCTCTGCCAGCAATTTGACCTATTTCTGATAAGTTTAATTTTCTTAATTTTCTACCATCAAATTTTTTGAGGTTAGAAAAAAAAACATAGTCTAAATCCATGTTAATACCCATACCTATAGCATCAGTTGCTACTAAAAAATCAACATCACCAGATTGAAATAATGCTACCTGAGCGTTTCTTGTTTTAGGGCTAAGTGAACCCATTACAATTGCTGCCCCACCTTTTTGTCTTCGAATTAATTCAGCAATAGCATAAACCTCTTCTGAAGAAAAAGCTATTATGGCAGTTTTTCTATTTATTCTTGAAATTTTTTTATGACCCGAATATGTAAGTTTTGACAAACGTTCTCTATTAATAAATTCTATATCTCCATCTAATTTTAAAATTATACTTTTAATAGTATTGGAACCCATGAGCATTGTCAGTTTTTCACCCCTCATATTTAACAATCTATCAGTAAAAATATGACCTCTTTCATGATCAGCACACATTTGAATTTCATCAACTCCAACAAATTCTAAATGTTTATCAATTGGCATTGATTCAACTGTACATAAAAAATATTTTGCATTAGGTGGAATAATTTTTTCTTCACCAGTAATCAAAGCAACTTTATCTAGACTAATTTTCTTAATTACTTTGTCGTAAACTTCTCTAGCCAACAATCTTAGTGGAAAACCAATCATACCCGAGTCGAAAGAGAGCATAGTTTCTATAGCAAGGTGAGTTTTACCTGTATTAGTTGGCCCTAGAACAGCTGTGATTTTGTATTTAGTCATTTCTATCTTTGGTATACTTTTTTTTTTACCTACCAGATATTGTTGGTGTTAAAGAACAAAAATGGACTAAAACATGACCGAATCAAAGGATAAAAAGTTCTCATTTTAGTTATAAAGTATAGTTAGATTAGCATAATTAAGATTAATTCTATAATAGTAATTTACAAAAAATATGACCAAAAAACTTTGGGAAGCATCTTTAAATCAGAAAAAAAACTCAAATCTCTTTGCTTTTGAAAGCTATATTTCAAAGAAGTTTAGGAAAAATTTTAATAATGATTATCAAAAAATATTAGATTGGAGTATTAAAAATTCTTCAGAATTTTGGAGCTCTTTTTGGGATTTTACCAAAATAAAAGGAATAAAAAGTAGTAAAAAAATTAAAAAGTCAAAAATATTTTATAAAAATTTATTTTTACCTAATAGTAAATTAAATTTTGCTGAAAACTTATTATCAAAAAATGATAATAAAAAAGCTGCCACTTTTATTAGTGAAAATGGTTTTAGAGAAGAGAGAAGCTGGCAAAGATTAAACCAAAATACCAACAAGCTAGTACAGTTTTTAAAAAATAAAAAGATTAAAAAGAAAGATAGAATTGTAGCGTATATGCCAAATACGATTGAAACTGTTGAAGCTTTTCTTTCTACTGCAGCCATTGGTGCAATATGGTCATCTTGCTCACCAGATTTTGGTGTTAAAGGAGTGATTGAAAGATTTTCTCAAATAAGTCCAAAAGTATTATTTATTACAGATCAATATTTTTATAATGGAAAACAAATAAATATTATAGATAGACTTCCAGAAATTTTAAAAGCAATTCCTTCAATAAAAAATGTTGTAATTATAAATTATCCTGGAAAAAAGTTTTTAAAAAATAAAAAGAAGATAAAGAAAATCCAGACAATTAATTGGACAGAATTAATGAAAATTAATTTTAAGAATATGATTTACCCAAATTTTGATTTTGAGCATGAGCTTGCTATACTTTATTCAAGTGGAACTACCGGTAAACCTAAGTGCATTTGTCATAGAAGTGGTGGTGTATTAATTCAACATAAAAAAGAACATCAATTACATTGTGATGTTAAAGAGGGTGACAATGTTTTCTATTTTACTACTTGTGGTTGGATGATGTGGAACTGGTTAGTTAGTTCATTAGCATCTAAAGCTTCCATTGTTTTATTTGATGGTTCTCCAATGTTAAAGAAAGCAGATCTATTACTAAAGATTGCCGATAAAGAAAAAATTACATTACTTGGTGTTAGTGCGAAATATATTGATGCGCTACGTAAGCTTAAGCCACTTTTAAAATATAAACACAAACTTAATAAACTAAAAACAATTTGCTCAACAGGCTCACCGTTATCTAGTGATGGTTTTGAATATGTTTATAAAAATATTAAAAAAAATGTTCACTTGTCATCAATTTCAGGTGGAACTGATATTGTATCATGTTTCGTCTTAGGAAATATATATCAACCAGTGCATATTGGTGAAATTCAAAATAAAGGATTGGCCTTAAATGTTGATATTTTCAATGATAAAGGGAAACCTATTAAAAATAGTAAAGGTGAATTAGTTTGTAAAAATCCATTTCCATCAATGCCTTTAAAATTTTGGAATGATAAAAATGATAATAAATTTAAAGATGCGTATTTTGATCGTTTTTCTAATACGTGGCACCATGGTGATTTTGCTGAAATAAAAGAAACTGGAGGGTTTGTTATTCATGGTAGATCGGACACAACCTTAAATCCGGGTGGTGTGAGACTTGGAACAGCAGAGATTTATTCAGTAGTTGAAAAGTTTAAAGAAATAAAAGAGTCCATTGTTGTGGGGCAATATTGGGATAATGATGTTAGGGTTATTTTATTTATAGTTATGAATGCAAAATTTTACCTTACCGAAGATTTATTAAAAAAAATTAAAATCCAAATAAGAAAAAATGCTTCCCCAAGACATGTCCCAAGTAAAGTAATTGTGGTTAAGGATATTCCAAGAACTAAAAGTGGTAAAATAGTTGAGCTAGCTGTAAAAAATACAATAGAAGGAAATGAAATTAAAAATAAAGAAGCGCTAGCAAATCCAAGAGTTTTAGATCAATATAAAAATTTAAAGGAATTAAATTATTAAATGTTAAAAAATATAGTTAAAGGTCT
>ENA-ORXF01000914-ORXF01000914.1-marine-metagenome-genome-assembly--contig:-NODE-914-length-20068-cov-5.330099_pt1 | contig 20068 bp, 18 predicted proteins | sample MGYA00237864_ERZ511476 | MGnify/ENA primary metagenome ERZ511476 (study PRJEB26306, sample SAMN06343908) | marine metagenome | isolation source: coastal waters | place: Atlantic Ocean: West Antarctic...
TCAGAATATCATAAAATATAAATTAAATTATGAAAAAAAAAAAAATTAAAAAAAAAAAAAAATAAATTAAAAAAATTAAATAAAAAAAAAAATAAATTAAATAAAAAAAATAAATATAATAAAAAGAAAAAATGATATAAAAATTTATTTATAGTTAAACATAATTATAATGAGTAAAAAAATGGATAAATTAAATAAATATCAAAAACTAACTCAATTAGAACATATATTACAATTACCTGATACTTACATCGGTTCAATTGAAAAAACAACTGAAGAACAATATATTTTAATTTCAGATGATAAAATTGAAAAAAAAGAAATAACTTATGTTCCTGGTTTATTTAAAATCTTTGATGAAATATTGGTGAATGCTATTGATCATCATGTTCGGTGTGATAAAAGTCCTGATTATGAAAATGTAAATTATATTAAAGTAGTAATTGATGAGAAAGAAAATAGAATTTCAGTTCGAAATGAAGGAGGTATTGAAATTGACGAACATCCGACAATTAAAGATGATAAAGGAAAGTCAATCAGAATTCCTGAATTAATATTTGGTCATCTATTGACATCATCAAATTATGATAAAAATGAAGACAAAATTGTTGGAGGGAAAAATGGATATGGTGCTAAATTAGCTAATATTTTTTCAACTGAATTTAAAATTATAACTGTTTATAATGGAAAAAGATATGTTCAAGAATTTAGAAACAATATGAATGATAAAGATAAGCCTTCAATAACAAGTTGTAAAACAAAACCATATACTGAAATTTCATTTAAACCAGATTTAAAAAGATTTGGAATGGATAAATTGGATAAAGATATTATAAATTTAATGTCAAGAAGAGTAATTGATACAACAGCTTGTACGGCAAAATATTTAGCAGTTGAATTAAATGGAAAACATTTGCCATCAAAAACATTAGCAAAATATGTTAATTATTATATTCAAGATAAAGAAGTATTTACAATTAAGCCAAATAATTATTGGGAATTTTCAATTTCCTCAAATAATGAACATAAATTAGAACAAATAAGTTTTGTCAATGGAGTTGCTACATCGAAAGGTGGTAAACATGTAGATTATATTTTAAATCAAATCGTTAAAAAATTAACACCATTAATTGAAAAAAAAACAAAGAAAACTATTAAACCAAATAATATTAAAGATAATTTATTCATATTTTTACGTTCAACAATTATCAATCCATCCTTTGATAGTCAAACAAAGGATTATTTGACAACACATCCAAATAAATTCGGTTCGACGTGTGATATTGATAATAAATTTATAGCAAAATTATTCAAATCAAATATAGTAAATAATATTATTGAATTAAATGAATTGAGGGAAGCGATGAAAACAAAAAAAACAGATGGGAAAAAGAAAAATACGATTAGAGGAATACCAAAATTAGATGATGCTAATAAAGCGGGGACATCTGAATCATCAAAATGCACATTAATATTGACAGAAGGGGATTCAGCAAAAGCATTTGTAATGGGTGGGATTAAAGATAAAGATTATATTGGAGTGTTTCCGTTAAAGGGTAAATTATTAAACGTTAGAAATGACACAACAAAAGCAACAAAAAATGCTGAAATCATAAATTTAAAAAAAATACTAGGATTACAAGAATTCGAAGTCGGAACAAATAAGCCAAAAGAATATAATTCTACGAAAGAATTAAGATATGGAAAAATTAGATTATGTATGGATCAAGATGTTGATGGAAGTCACATTAAGGGATTAATAATGAATTTTTTATTTTACAAATGGCCAACATTAATGAATATAGATAATTTTGTAGTTTCATTAATAACACCTATTGTAAAAGCAACAAAAAAAGTAGGTAAAACAGTGAAATCATTTTATACATTAACAGATTATGATAAATGGAAACAAAAAAATAACTTAAAAGAATGGAATATTAAATATTATAAGGGACTTGGTACAAATACATCAAAGGAATCAAAAGAATATTTTTCAAAATTAGAAGAAAATACAACAAAATATAATTTAACAGAAGATTGTAAAACACAATTAGAATTAGCATTTGATAAAAAATTGACGAATGAACGGAAAATTTGGTTAACAGGTTATAATAAAGAAATTATTATTGAAAGAAATGAAAAAGATGTATCCGTTTCAGAGTTTATTAATAAAGATTTAATTCATTTTAGTAATTATGATAATGAAAGAAGCATTCCATCAATGATAGATGGATTAAAACCTTCTCAAAGGAAAATATTATTCTCAGCATTGAAAAAGAATTTAACAAATGAAATTAAAGTTGCACAATTTAGTGGATATGTGTCTGAACATTCAGCATATCATCATGGTGAAGCTAGTCTACAAGGAGCAATTATTAATATGTCACAAAATTTTGTAGGTAGTAATAATATTAATTTATTAGAACCGATTGGTCAATTTGGGACAAGGTTATTAGGAGGAAAAGATCATGCAAGTGCCAGATATATTTTTACAAAATTAAATGAATTAACAAATATAATTTTCAATAAAGATGATAATTATTTATTAAATTATTTAGATGATGATGGGATGAAAATTGAACCAGTGAATTATTTACCTATTTTACCAATGATCCTTATAAATGGAACAGAAGGCATCGGAACTGGTTGGTCAACAAAATTACCATCGTTTAATCCATTAGATATATTAGAATCAATTCGAAAATTAATTAATAATAAAACAATTAAAAAGATAAAACCCTGGTATAAAAACTTTAAAGGAGAAATTGTTACTCCAGAATGGGATGGTGAGAATTTCAATGATATAGATAAAATATATTCGTTAGGCAAATACGAAATAAATAAAAATAAAGTCATTATTACTGAATTACCGATTGGTATTTGGACTGATACATATAAAGAATATTTGGAAACAATTATAAATGATTCATCAAATAAGAAAAATTATATTGAAAATTATAAATCTAAGTCAACCGATATTGAAGTTTATTTTGAAATTACATTTAAGCAAGATATATTAAATAAATTAATTGAAAATAAAGAATTAGAAACAATCCTAAAATTAAAAGAAAGTAAGAATGTAAACATATCAAATATACATTTATATGATATTAATCGGAAAATTAAAAAATATACAAATGCTAATGAAATTATTATAGATTTCTATCAGATTAGATTAAGTTATTATACTAAAAGATATGATTATTTATTAGAAAAATATAAATATGATTTATTGATTATAAATGCTAGAATTAGATTTATAATCGGAATAATTGATGATGAATTAGATATATTTAAGAAAGAAGATGATGTAGTTATAAAAATGCTAGAAGATTTTGACCTACCGAAGATATCTAAAATTAGTTATGAAAATATAGATGATGATAAAAATTATGATTATTTATTAAATATGCCTATGAGAAGTATGACTAAAAGTAAATTAAATGAATTAAATAAAATAAAAGATGATAAAGAAAATATTTTAGATTTATTAAAATCTAAATTCCCTAAAGATTTATGGCTAGAAGATTTAAAAGAATTTGAAAAAAAATACAAATTATTTTTAAAGCGAGAATAATTAATTTAAAATTAGATAATTATTATTTAAAATTAAATAATTAAACGTATAACATTATAACATTTTATCCGCCTTAGACTTATTAGAAGTATACGTAATCATACCAGTTTTCATTGTCATTTTATAATAAGTTTTTTCTTTATAAATAAAAGTTTTATTACCAGCTTTTCGTGCTTTTTCTTTTGCAAGCATGTATGCATTTAAAGGTCTCTTTGCCTTCGTTTTTTTAGGTGATGCATTTTTTTTAGGTGATACCATATATATATTAATAAGTAATATTTTTAATTATTTTTAATTAAATATTTAATTATTTAATTATTTTTAATTAAATGTTTTAATATTTTAATTAATTATTTTAATATTTTAATATTTAATTAATTATTTTAAATATTTTAATTCTTTATAATATGAAACATACATTTATTTATAATATGAAACACAAATTTATTTATATTCTTTCATTTTTATTTTTAGTAATTGGAATAATTATTTTTTTTTTTGTTATATCTAATAAGACAAATAATAATAATAATAATAATAATAATAAAATAATTAAATATACAAAACATGATAGTTATATTTTTAATAAAATTGTTGATAAATATCGTATGACAGATAAAATTAAAATATATCAACCCTTTGATAATTATCCAGACGATGTACCGCATATTTTAGACTTACGTTCAAAATGCCCAGAGATTTATGACCAGGGAAAAATGGGTACTTGTCATGTCCAAGCAATATGTTTTTTATATCATTATATTTGTAAGCAATTAAATATTGATTTTATACCATCTAGAATGTTTTTAGAATATACAAGTCATCAATTTTTTAATAATATTTCTAGATTCTTAAATTATGATGAGCAACTTAAAAACTATATCTTTGATGATGCTGGTGGGAATTCAAGTTCAGATTTATTTGCAATTTTTATAGATGGTGTGTGTAGCGAATCCGAATATCCGTATCCATCTAATGAATTATTAATTAAATATGATAAAAATATAAATTTAATTAAAAATTTACATAAAAATATAAATAACAATAATAAATTAGATACTATAAGAGATATAAGCATATTATACAAAGATATTAAGTTAGTACCACCTTCCAAAAATAATTTTAAACGAGGAAAATTGCATAGAGTTTTAGATTCTTATCAAATTGATTATAAAATTATTGATATTAAAAAATGTTTGAATTATATTGGTCCAATATCGTTTTCTATAAAACACGCTGAATTTTTATTAACCTCTCTTAATATTTATGTATATAATCCATCGATAAAAAGTATTTTACTTTTTAATAAAATATTATTGGATAAATATTCAAAGGATAAAAATTTAAATATTTTATTAATTGATTTCATTAAATCAATTGAAGAATTATTAAATAATTTTGGTTCAAAAGATTATAAATTACAAAATAAAATCCAAGATGATATAAAAAAATATCAAATTAAAATAAATGCAAATGAAATATATAAAAATGAATTTAGTGATTTAATCTTTGTTGATAAAGATATTCAAGATGAAATTTATAATAATTTAAATTTTACTGAAGAGGAATTAATAATAAAATTCCCAACAGATATTATTAATGATTGTATAAAAATATTTAACAAATATGGAATCGATTTAAATGAAATGATTAAATATTTTGAATATAGTAAAAATTTTAATTTTAATATAAATTTGGATGAGTTAACAGGTATTTCTGATTATAAAAATATAATAAAAAATGACGATTTTAAATATGCAAAAAATTATATTAATGAATTAATGAATGATAATTCTGGACACATGATGGCAATTGTTGGATATAATGATTATAAAAAATATTTTATAATTAGAAATAGCTGGGGGAAAATTTCGGGTAAAGATGGATATTTTTATATAGATTATGAATATTTTACAAATAAAAATTATTTATTTGGTTGTAATATTTGTGACTTATTTTCAATTACAAAAACAACAGATGGGTCAATTAGTTTTGTTAATTAATCTAATTTAGCTTAATTTAGATTAATTTAGCTTAATTTATAATTAATTTAAAATTAATTTAAAATTAACTTTAATTAAGAATTAATCTAATTTATAATTAACTTTAATATTATTTACTAATTCATTAATATCATTATTTTCTTTTATAAATTGTTCTAAATTATTTTCTAATGGTTTCATTTTTTTAAATTCTTCAATATGTAAATTAATAATATAATCCCAGTTCATTAAATAATCATTTTGAACTTTTGAAAAAATAAGTAATTTTAAATAATTATGATTTGTTAATTTTAATATATCATAAATAAAATTTTTTTTATAAAACAAATTACCATTAAATTTATTTGTATAATAATTTTCTATAGTTTCATTTATTTCTATATTCAGAATACTATCTGTCTTTAAACAAAAATAATCATAAGCTTTAACTAAGTGAAATAAAATATATAAATAATTACATCCTTTAATCATAGTTGATTTAAATCTTGATATAAAAATATTAATATCAAAATCAAAACTCTCATTGAAAAATACACAAATCCTTTTAACTCCTTTTATATTTTGTATTTTAATATCTTTCTTAAAATTATTTATATTATTAACTAAATTATTAAAATAATCAAATTCTTTAGCATTATATCTACTAATAATTAATGTTTTTTTAGGAATTTTAAATATTAAACATAATTCATCATAATCAACCATTTAGATTTAATTAAATTTTTTTTTTTAAGTAAATATCATTAGGCACCTGTTTCCAATTTTATTTGCATCTCCATCAAAAACGAGCTAGAATGTGAAACTGCTTTCTATGTATATTGAAATTCAGTAAGATTTGTTTGTTTATTGGATTCATAGAATTATTCATTTAAATATTTTTAAAATTATTTATATTATTAACTAAATTATTAAAATAATCAAATTCTTCAGTATGATATCTTTGAATAAATAATGATTGAATGTTTTTTATTTTTAAATATTAAAGAACATTTTAATCATTATTGGAGTTATTATTAAAATCCCCTGCTGAAATATAACCCGGTTGTTGTTGTTGTTCTTGTTTTTCTTGTTTTTGTTTTTCTGCTTCTGCTTCTGCTCTTGCTATTGCTAGTTGCATTCCGTGTGCTTGGTGTGGTTCTAGTCCGAATGTGTTTGCTAGTATTTCTGCTGGTGATAGTACTTGTGCTTGTGCCGGTGATGATGTTGGTTTTTTTAGTTTTTCTATTTGTTCTTTTAATTCTTCTGCTTTTTTGTTTGCGTTTGCTTTTGCTTTTGCTTTTTTGTTTGCGTTTGCTTTTGCTTTTGCTTTTGCGTTTGCTTTTGCTTTTGGTGTTGGTGTTGGTGTCGATGGTGGTGCGTTACCGGATGGTGCGTTACCGGATGGTGGTGGTGCTTTACCGGGTGGTGGTGGTGGTGGTGGTGCGTTACCTTTACCTTTACCTTTACCTTTACCTTTACCTTTACCGTTTGCTTTTGCTTTTGGCGTTGAAGTTGGTGTCGGTGTTGGGGTAGGTGTTGGTGTTGGGGTAGGTGTTGGTGTAGGGGTTGGTGTTGGTGTTGGGGTAGGTGTTGGTGTTGGTGTCGGTGTTGGGGTAGGTGTCGGTGTTGGGGTAGGTGTCGGTGTTGGTGTCGGGGTAGGTGTTGGGGTTGGTGTTGGTGTTGGTGTTGGTGTAGGTGTCGGTGTTGGGGTAGGTGTTGGTGTTGGTGTCGGTGTTGGGGTAGGTGTTGGTGTCGGGGTAGGTGTTGGTGTAGGGGTTGGTGTTGGTGTTGGGGTAGGTGTCGGTGTTGGTGTTGGTGTTGGCGTTGGTGTTGGTGTTGGTGTTGGCGTTGGTGTTGCTGTTGCTGTTATCATTTCAGGAATTAATATATCTTTTGATACAAATACTACATCATCAATATATTCAATTGGTTTTTCAGAGAATTGCAATAATGTCTTATTATAATCTGTGTAAAAAAATATTGTAAATAAATTATCTAACGGATCTTTTTCATTTTTATAAATTTTTTTCCAATTTAAATATAATTTCTCAATATTTGTGTCAAAATATTGAGAAATTAAATTTTTTTGTTCATAATTTAAATCTAATAAGTCTTTATGTATTTTTAGATTTTTGTCTGATCTAAATCTTATATCTAAGGGAATGTGTGTCGGGGTAGGTGTTGGCGTTAGTGTTGGTGTAGGTGGTGCGTGTCCAAAAAAATGGTCTGTACATATTGTAAGAAGTGTTTTTTCCTTAGATAATAAAATTAATTGTTTTAAACAAAATTTCATAAATTCATAATCATCATCATCTTTATAATATCTTATTATAAATTGATTTGATGGGGTAGGTGTTGGTGTTAGTGTAGATGTTGGTGTTGGTGTTGGTGTTGGTGTTGGTGTTGGTGTTGGTGTATACATTGTATTTAATTTTATTGACTTATCATATTTTAAATTAGTTGATAAATTAAATAATTTAATTATATCATCAATTAATTCTTTTATATTAAATCTTAAATATTTATTATTTTTTAAAGAACACAAAATTTGAAATAAATTTTCATACTTATCTTTATTTACATTTGGATCTAAAAAAAAATTATTAATATTCTTCCTCACATGATCATATAAATGTTTAAATTTATAATAATTAATTACAATTTTATGTTCCATCTTATTTAAATTAAATAATTCATCTAATTGTATTAAATTATTATCAATTAATAATTTTTGATGATTACTATTAGATAAAATTTCTTTAATATTTAAATTTTCAAATAAATTTTGTTTTTTATATGGAGCGGGTCCATTTGTTTTTATTTCAATTTTCATTTCGTTAGCTTTTAATAAAATATTTTTTCTAAAATGAGATTCATTATCCATTTAATATATTATATATTTTTTCTTTAATATTTTTTCTTTAATATAACATTAAAGAAAATTATATTAAAATTCTTTATTAAATATTTGTTTACTATATAATAAATGTTACATTTTGGATATTGTGCTTTATTATTTGCAATCCCTTCATTTTTACCCCAAGTTTATAAAGTTTATAAAACTAATCATACTGAATCCTTTTCACCTAAAACTGTTTTTTTATTTTGGTTAGCTCAAATATGTTGGATATTACACGGATTTCAAGTATCTGATAATATTATTAAATTTGGCGCAACTATTAATCTAATTTGTTTTACTTATATTTTATATAAAATTATTATGAATAATGAATTTAATCTTATGTCTGAAAAAGAATTTTAAAAATCTTGATTATACAAATAATAATTTATAATTTATAATAACTTAAATATAGTAAATAACTTAAATATAGTAAATAACTTAAATATAGTAAATAACTTAAATATAGTAAATAACTTAAATATAGATTGTTCAAAGTAAATAATTTTAAATGTTTTTTCAATTATAAACAATAGAATAAACAATAGATTGAAAGGAAATTTAAATACCATTCGTTTATTTTCAGGAATGGATATTGTTAATTATGGATTAGATTTAGTAGCATATCTAGAATGTAATATAGAAAGTAACTTTTTGAGATAAATTATTTAGTAATTATTATTAAAAGATGTAAATTTAAAGAATAATTACTAAATAATTTATCATATTTATTATAAAGAATATATTTTGGACGACTATATAAAAAACTTATCAGTCTTCTTTATTAAGGTGAATGAAGATCTGTTCTTAATCTTAGGTAAATAATTATTCTCTAATTTTGTCATCCGAGTAGCCATCATTGGAATTATAATTGATATTATAATTGATATTATAATTGATATTATATTATAAATTATACTTTATTTGTTATATTATTAATATAACAAATAATATATATGGATATATTAAAAAGTAAGCATAAATTTCCTTTAAACAATCCTAATTTAAAAAAAGATGAACATGGGTGGTTTGGCACAGGCAATCAATATTTATTAGAAAAATATTTACGCCCAACTGATAAAGTTATAATTGAATTTGGATGTTGGTTAGGTTTGTCAAGTCGATTTTTATATGAACATTCTAGTAAAGATACAACTATTATTTGCGTTGACTTATGGGAAGATGGTGGTAATTCAATCCAAAATGGGGTCAAAGCTGATAAAAACGCTTTGGAAGGGATAAATAATAAAAATAAATTAAATAAAAAGAAAAAAGAGATTGAACAAATGGAATATAGATTAACTCATCTTCATAACATGTTTATTACTAATATGTGGGATTATAAAGATAGAATAGTTCCTTTAAAAATGGATGGTAAATCCGCTTGCGAATACTTAAGTAATTTAAAAATTAAACCTGATTTTATTTATTTAGATATGGACCATACATATAAATCAGTAATAGGAGATTTAAATGCTATATTTAAAGCATTTCCAGATACATTAATTGTTGGTGATGATATTAAATATCATAAAGGAGTTGGTCAAGCAGTAAAAGAATACATTATGGATAAAGATTATAGATTAGAAATGAATAGAAATAGTTATGTATTGATACCAAAAATTGATAAATATGATTTTTATTTTGAAAAACCAGGTTTATATTATCAATTTGATGAAGTTGTTTTAAAATACCCAAGAGAAAAATTATCAATTATAATTCCAATGAGAAATACAAAAAATATAGAAGAATTATGTTTAAAACATTCATTACATTTTCAAAATTTAAAAAGAACATATAAAATTTATTTTATAACATATGATGACGTAAAAGATAATTTAACTTATCAAAATATAGGGAAATTACTTAATATAGGTTTTGATTTATCAATGAAAGAATATAGTAAAATATTTTTATTTACTAATTACAAATCAATCCCTAATTCGGAATATTATAATTCGTATCCAGATAATCCTATTTTAATTGAATACTTAAATCCAAAATATTTTTTACAAAGTTATCATTTAGGAAGTTTATTATTCAGCAAATTTGATTTTATTAGATGTAATGGATATCCAAATAACGTATTTAATCAATACGGTCAAGATATATCATTATATAGTAGATTAATTGAAAATAATATTAAAATTTCATTACCAATTTTAAAAAATAAAAATAGAAATAATAATAATACAAATTATAATTGGGAAAAAGTTAAAATGAAATTAAAATATAATAAAGAAGATGAATGGAAAGAAAATGGATTAACATCATTAAAATACAAAGTTAAAAATACAATTAAATTAAATGATTTTTGTGAATTATATTATGTTTAACATATTTTTATAATTTATTATTTTTAATATATTATTTTTATATTTATATTTTATTTTATATTTTATATTTTATTTTTATATTTTATTTTTTATATTTTATTTTTTATATTTTATTTTTTATATTTAATTCAAATAATATTTTGGTTATCATATTCTTCCCAATTATGTGTTTTTAAATCATTATAATTTTTATTTGAATTATTATCGGGTTCGGCATCTACATCGGGTTCGGCATCAACTTCGGGTTCAGGTTCTGCTTCCGGTTCTGCATTAACTTCGGGTAATGATTCTGCTTCAGGTTCCGCATCTACTTCGGGTTCGCAATCTTCAAATTCTTCATTTTCATAATTATCTTCTTCCTTATTTTTATCTTCTTTCGGATTTTCGTCCTCATCCGAATTTTCATTACTTAAAACTTGATTATCTACACAACTTGGATCATTACAATCTTCATCATTACACCCACCACCCATTCCACCCATTCCAGCCATCATTTGCTCCATACCAGGCGGCATCCCTCCGCCTCCTCCACCACCCATTCCAGCCATCATTTGCTCCATACCAGGCGGCATCCCTCCGCCTCCTCCACCACCCATTCCAGCCATCCCAGGCGGCATCCCTCCGCCTCCACCCATTCCATTTTCATCTTCTTCTTCATCAATTTCTTCGTCCCATTTATCCCAATTAATGGATATATTGGCTTTATAATCACTCTTATTTTTTAATAATTGAGTCCATTCATCAGTATTTTCTTTTTTTAATTTAAATTCATATATTCTCTTTTGTGAATATTTTGATTTATCTACGATTATATTTTGAAATAAATTCAAATCACAAGAATAATCTCCTTGTTTAAAAAAAATATTATTTTCATTGATTTTTATTTCATTTTTATCTGTTTCGATATGGATATCTAATAAAATATATTCATCATTTTGAGCCCAAGTAATTTTTGGTGTTTTCATTTATATAATAGTATTTATTAAAATCTTTAAATATATTTATTGAAATCTTTATTGAAATCTTTATTGAAATCTTTTAATAAAATTGATTTTATTAAATTAGTATTATAATTTAAATAATATGAATATATTGGAACGTAAATTTACAGATAAATATATTGAGGACTTCAGTGAAGAGAATTGTAAAGGAGTCATTTTAGAAGTAAAATTTAATAATAGTTACCATAAAGGATATATTATTGGATTTTTAAAAAATCATATGATTGTAAAATTTGAAACAAAAAATCAAATATGGAAAGTTAATATGAATAGTAATGTTTATAATGTTTTGCTTGGTAAAAAACATTTACATGTAAAAGAAAGCAAATTAAAGGCAATTAAAAAACAATTAAAAAATAAAAATATAATTAAAAATGTAAATAAGATAGCTATTAATAAACCGATACAGAAACACAAACCAAATATATTAAATGTTCATTTCTTAAGTTATAGCGTTTAATTAAAATTAAAAATTAAAAATTAAAAATTAAAAATTAAAAATTAAAAATTAAAAATTGATTTATTTTATTATAAAATTAAATAAATTACATTATGAACGAAATAGATTTTTATTGTTATGAAACAATAGATGATATTGAATTTGATCCGAAAGAGAATGATGATATAAATGTTTACAAAGAAACAAAAACAGAATTTGTATCTGAAATATTCAAATTTTGTATTATAAATGATACTGATATTCCTTCAATATATTATAATAATATTTGTAATTGTGGATTATTTCATAAAGTCCAATTAATATACTCTTTAGAATGTAAATGATTAAAATGTATAATATAACAATTTTAATCATATATAACAATTTTTATAATATATAACAATTTAATCATATATAACAATTTTTATCATATATAACAATTTTTATAATATATAACAATTTTATCATATATAACAATTTTTATCATATATAACAATTTTTATCATATATAAAAAAATTATTTAAATAAATTTTTTATTTAATAATAATATGACTTTATTTAAAATAAATTATAATAATGAAATTAAAGAAATTAAATGTAATAATGAAGATAAAATAATTGAATTAAAAAAAAGAATAATAGAAGAATATAATTTAAATATAAAATATATTGATTTAATATTTAAATTAGAAAAAACACTCAGAACAATCGGAAAATTCAATTTAGAATCTGGATTACTGCCACGAACATTTGATAATCATAAATTAGATAAGTGGAATTTAGAAAATAAAGAAATAAATGTAACATTCGAGGAAATCGAAGATTATAAAGAAGACAGTTTTAAACCTTTTCAAAAGAAATTAAATAATTCATTGTATCGACCACCATCAGCTAATATAAACTCAGGTGATTCGTATATTAAAATAGAGCAGGAATATAAATTAGATTCAAATGAAGATTTCCCTTCATTATCATAATTCATTTTAATATTATATAATATTATATTTAATTTATTTTATATATAATATTAAAATTATTTTCACAATATTAAAATTATTTTCACAATATTAAAATTATTTTCACAATATTTAATTTATAATTACCACCATTTTGATTTTTCACTTGTAATTCTTTCTTTTCCATTGGATAATGATTATAAATTTAATCAATTATAGTTTTAACTTCTTTAAATTCTAATTCACCATTAATAGCATTTTTAATTAATTGTTCGTTAATATTTTACCTAAAAATTTATTTGATATTATTATAAATGTCGGACCAAGTGATATTAATGTAATTAACGAACAAATCAATTTTACTAAAAAAAATATTATTGGATATAGAAATATTTATTTAATATCTTACGATCCCAATTTAAAAATAGATAATTGTATTACAATTGATGAAAAAATATTCCCATTTAATATTGAAACAGTTGCTAAATATCATACTAAAAATTATAGAAATGGATGGTATTTACAACAATTATTAAAATTATATGCTAGTTTTGTAATAGATGATTGTTTAGATAGATATTTAGTTATTGATGCCGATAGTTTTTTTCAAAAACCAACACATTTTATTAAAAATAATAAGTGTTTATATGATGTAGAAACTGAATATCATATTCCATATTTTGAACACATGAATAGATTGGATAAAGATTTATTTAGATATGATGAAAAAATGAGTGGTATATGTCATCATATGATATTTGAAAAAAAATATTTGAAAAAATTGATGACACATATTGAAAATAAACACAATGATATATTTTATAATATATTTTTAAAAAATGTAACTGATTATCAAGGTTCAGGTGCATCTGAATATGAAATATATTTTAATTATATGATGATAAATCATCGAAATAAGATAAAAATTCGAAAATTTAAAAAAAAGGGAGTTAAGCGATCTGATAGTTCTATAAATTGTAATTATGATTATATATCAAAACATCATTATTTATAATAAATTTATATTAAATTTATTATAAATTTAATCCAGAATCACTTATTAGTTTTTTATAAAATGGAACATCTATTACATTCCAATTACGATTCATACAATATTCTGTAAATTCATTATCTTTATTTTCACCTCGACAATAATCTATTAAAATAAATATTCCATTGTCTGATAATTCTGATTTTACTTTTTCTAAGTATTTAAATAACATTTCTGTATTTATATACATAAAAACATCTCTACATAATATTAAATCATATTTATTAGTAATTTCATAATCTTTATAATCTGATAATATATATTGAATATTTTTATTCATATTTCTTTCATTACAAATATCAATCATATTTTTACATATGTCAATCCCAGTTATAGAACATTTAAATTGTTCTGCCAAATAATTACAATTTCCACCTAAACCTGAACCAATTTCTAGTATATTTGTATAATTATTTTTAGGTATTGTTTTTTCTAATACATTTATTGTTGCAGGAGTTTGCCAACCTTTACCATATAATTTCTCACTTTTAATATATTTTCTCGTGTATATCTATCATTATATCTATCATTATAATCTGTTACAATATTTGACCTAATTTTATTTATAATATTAGTACTTGAAATTTCTTTATTACTATATTCTATAAATTCCATTTTATTATTATTAATCGGTATATGAAAATAATAAGACCATACATTCGGATTATCTATAGCATGATAAACTTTATCTATATTATATATCTGTAATACATTATCTGTGAGATATTCATTATCATCTATAAATGCGATATCAACACATTTAATATTTTGAATCATTCTAATCTATGTTCTTGATTTATAACTTTTTTATTTTCTAATTCATCTCCTATTGCCAAATGACAATATTTCAGAATATCTATTCATGTTAGTTGAATATGAAATTTAATATTGTGTTGGTATAATGTTTTCACCACATTTATGTTAACGTATTTTTGTTGTGTTTAATATATCTTAATATTAATACTTCTTTATTTCCATAAATTGGTAAATTGTGTAATTTTAATAAATTTATGAGTTGTGAAACTTTTAATTTTTTTAATTTATATTTTGTCATATTTGATTTACCACCTGTATATATAATACGTGGTAAATTACTATCTTTATCAAATACTGATATATAACTAATATGATTTAAAAATCTAGCTTTTAGTTTAGTTTTATCAGGGTTTTCTTTAATAAGATCTTTTACTCTATAATTTATATCTCCTACATATTCTACATTTAATCCCATTGCCCTACATGGTAAAAAAGCGTGTAATCTATGAGAATACAGTTTTTTAGCATATTTGTATTTTGATAATAAGTCATAAGCGTATTCAATTCGTTTTTTGGGTTCCATATCCATAAGTTCATTTATATAATGTTCAAAATAATAATTTTTTTCAGTGTTATCTTTTTCCTTCCATTTTTCAGGACAATCAATATAAATAACACTATTTTCATATTTCTCTCGATAGTCATTATTATCTGCAATATAAGAAATATCTAATAGTTGTGTTAGACAACCAAAATATTCAACATTCACACCTTTATCCTTCAATAAAGTAAAACTCGTCATATCTCTACATAAAATTGGTGAATATTTATTATAATTGTCAATACATTCTTGTGTAAATAATAATGGCACATCTTTTGAAAAGCAAGTTGATATATAAATAGGAATTAGTTTATTGTTTTTGATAGGAAATTTAATATTATTATTTCCTGTTTTCCAATTACTATTATGCATAAACCATCCATTCATTATTAAATAGATATTTTCATCTAATTCATTTATCAATTGACCAGTTTTATAATCGTATATTTTGTCATAATCATCTCTATTAACAATGTAACTAATATTTAATAATAAACTTGTAACTAAGCTTTGAATATCGTCGCCTACATTAATAGTATTATATCCTAAAATTCCGTATTTAACAATTGACTTCATTATATAATCTATAATTTTAAAAATTATACTAAATCCTTTAAATATTATTATTAATGAAAAAGATTATATGATTAATAAGATTATATGATTAATAACATGATAAAATAATGCTGTGAAATTTTAGTAGAAGAAACTAAATCGGATTTATTTTTGATAAAAATAAATTATGAAATAAACCATATATTTTTATTGATATATTTTTATTGATATATTTCAATATATATATATTTCAATATATATATATGGCTAAAAAATATAGTTTAACTTGTGTATCTGGTTATTGGCAAATAATTAATAAACACGGTAATTCATTTGATAATTGGTTTCATAATACATTGAAAATTAACTGTCCATATGTATTTTTTAGTAATAAAGAAACAATTGAAATTATTAAAAAATATAGAGGAAACATACCAACTTATTATATAGAATGTAATATAGAAGACTTTACAACATATAAATATAGAAATCAAATGATTACTGATCCTGTTCATTGCCCTTCGATTGAACTTAATTTAATATGGAATGAAAAAATTTTCTTAATTAAAAAAGCATTTGAAATAAATCCGTTTTCATCTGATTTCTTTTGTTGGGTTGATGCTGGGATATGTATATATAGAAATAATCCTCCACCAACAATATCATTTCCAAATATAAATACATTAAAAAAAATGCCGAAAAACAGATTTATTTATAGTTCTTCTCATAATACAGTATATAATAGCAATAATTTCATAAAAGGACAATATCACTTACATCATCATGTTTCGGGAACTACTTTTATGTTACATAAAAATATAATAAATAAATTTGTAAAACTTTATAGAAAATATTTAAGTTTGATAGATAAAGATGACATCTGGTCAGATCAGGTATTATTAACTCATATATATAAGGATAATAAAGATTTATTTTATAAATTATCTGATGGTTATGGTACACTAATTTCTGAATTATTTAATCCCCCTAAAGATTCTATGAATAATATGAGTAATAAAAGTAATATGACTAATAAAAGTAATGGGCAAATAAATATAGAATATCAAGGACTATTTGGTAATCATTTATTTCAATATTTTTCAGCAAGAATTTATGCTGAGAAAAATAAATTAAATTTAATATCTAACTTTCCTAATATTATAAATACTATAAATATAGATGTCAAATTATTACCTAATAAAAATTTTGGTGAGAATCCTGATAATATGAGTGATATTACTATTACTGATAATGATTATAATGAAAAACATGATAATATTGGATTTAAAGGAATTGGAAATTATAAATGGACTGGATATCATCAATTCGAAAAATATTATTATAAAAATATAACGAAAATATTAAAATGGATAGATTTAAAAAAGACAAAAAGAAAGCAATATGCATGTATTCATATACGAATTGGTGATTTTTTATCACCTACTCGAAGTATGATTATAAATAGAGAATATTATAAATATTGTATTAATAAATATTGTAAAAATTATGATAAAATTATGATTATAAAACAACATAGTGACAATGAATTTGAAAAAGAATATATTAATGATTTAACTAAATATATTAAATCATTAGGAAAGAAAGTTATTTATAAAAATAATAACATGCTGAAAGACTTTGAGTTATTATATAATGCTAATTTAATTATCACTTCTAATAGCACTTTTTGTTTTTGGGGGTCATTTTTATCTAATGCGAAAGTCATCGAATTCCCTCTAACCGACTATCTCATATTACCTGGGAATATTGTTCAGAAGTTTGTCACAGAAACATTTCACTCTAATTTTTATAAAAGAAAACATAACAAAAAAAGTATAATAAATACAGGTTATTCAAATAAGATGATAGATTATTTTGATGATAAAGTATGGGATGATAAATCATTTATAAATCAACTTGTTGGAGATAATGGTGTTTATGTTATAAATCTGGAACAAGATACTAAAAAATCAGAATTTATGAAAACACAATTAGATAATAATAAAATATCATATACAAGAGTTAATGGAACTCATGGAATTAAAGAACCACTTGAAGAATTAAATAAATATTATAATGTAGGATATGATAGAACTAAAATAAGTGATTATACATTTGGACAAGCTGGTTGTGCTACGTCTCATATTAAACTTTGGAATTCATTAAAGGAAAAATTAATAAATAAAGATACATGGGCATTAATATTAGAAGATGACGCTTTATTAATGGGTGATACAAATATGTATTTAAAAGAGGCATGGCAAATTCTATCGAATGATTTTAAAGAAAATGGAATTGTTTATTTACAATGGTGTTATCCTAATAATTTAAGTAAATTATTACATAAAAGTGAATATGTATCTATAATAAAAGGAAGTGGATTCCATGGGACAACTGCATATATGATAAATAATAATGGTTTAAAACGCCTATTAAATATACCAGTTCCATTTACAAATCATGTCGATTATACTATATTATGTAATACTGTTGCTAGTCAAGGCGCATATGGTATTAAATTTAAAAATATTAAATCAAATCCATTTATTAATAATTTAAAAGATGAGTATAAGAAAAAAATAATCTATTCTAAAAAAATATTAAACGATGGTATCATTAATGGATTATCGAATATAAATTTAATTGAAAGTAATATAAATACTCATATTAAATCTAATAATAATAATAATTTTATGGATTATATCATAAATAAGAATATAATAAGAATATAATTAGAATAGCTTATACACATTATTGGGGTGAAGATGAACAAAGGCATTATTTAACACAATTTATAGAATCAAATATTGGTAAGGTTAAAATCGTTGATAAAGATGAATATCCAGATTTATTAATTTCATCTGTATATGGAGATATTAACGAGATTAGAAATATTAATTCTAAGAAAAAAATACTATTTATTGGTGAAAATTTAGAGAGATATCCTCAATATAATGATGAAAAATTACTATATAATACATTTGATTTAATTATTGATTTTAAAAATAATGATGTGAAGAAGAAGCGAATACATTTCCCATTATGGTTATTTTATTATAAATATTATAATTATGATAAAGAAGACAATCTATTAAATCATATTGAAAAGCAGTATAAAATAAATAGTAATAAAACGAAACAATATTTTGCGACTATTGTTAATTCACATGATCACTATAATACGAGAACACCAATTTACGATGAATTAGCAAAATATGGTGATATTAAGTCACCTAAAATATTAGAACAAAATATAAATCATGTCATAAACAATTCTAATCAATATAAAGAAGGACGTGTTTTTAATAAAACTGCTCATTCTCAATTAAGAAAGTATTATAACGATTTGATTAACAACTTAACATCATTAATTAAAATATAATAATCAAGAAGTCAGTTAGCTTAATAATATGAAGAGATTCAAATCATTATTATATGATCACAATTTAAACATTTATATTGTGTTATATATTGAATTTTAAATAAATCTGTAATAATATTATATTTATTACTAAATTCTTTATTAAAATAGTTATTTATTTTCATATTTTCATTTAATAAAATTAAATTATTATCAATCGTATAATCTTCTATTTTATCAATTAAAAACGATAAAAATTCTTCGGCATCATTATGTTCATTAAAATTTGAAATATTACCTGCAATACTATCACCATTTTCAGATAATTTTTGTAAAATTGTACATATTTCTTTAACATATTTCTTTAACATATTTAGTTGGATTTTCTTTTTGATTTAAATGTAAAATAGTTAAATGTAAATTCAATTATAACAAATAATTGTTATGGTACACAATATTATCATAGTAAAAATATTAAATATAATACTTGTTTTATTGGTTTATTTTTATATGCACCTTGTTATATAAATTTTTTAGAAAATTATGATGATTA
>ENA-ORXF01000916-ORXF01000916.1-marine-metagenome-genome-assembly--contig:-NODE-916-length-20055-cov-9.669536_pt1 | contig 20055 bp, 22 predicted proteins | sample MGYA00237864_ERZ511476 | MGnify/ENA primary metagenome ERZ511476 (study PRJEB26306, sample SAMN06343908) | marine metagenome | isolation source: coastal waters | place: Atlantic Ocean: West Antarctic...
AATCAACTAAAAGATAAATGGGATAGCATAACTCATTATCACAAACACTTAATAGATGTTAGTGCATTAGGAGCAGGAACAGGATATCAACTTAAGTATAACAAACGTATTGCAAATGCATCAATAATGTTGTACAACAATCATAATGAAAAGGAGAATAAGAATGGCAGAGATTAATTTAACAAGCACAGAAATGTTAGTACCCTTATCACCTGAGCTAACTAAATTATGGCAGGTAAGAAATGGACTTCAGTTACTGTATGGTAATGAGGACTTAAAGGACTATGAAAATTTAATTCGTAGATTAATTAAACAAGTAGATGAGTTACTAGAGGAGATATAATATGACTAAGAAAAAAATAGAAGTTAATAAGATACTATACTTGACAGAGCAAGAGTCAAAACAAATCTTACAAATGCTTGAGGACTTACGAAATATCAATGGACAGACAGATGATAAGTGTCCAATAGATTACGAGATGATATGTAAGTTAGATGGTATGGAACATCAGCTTGCTAACATAGTAAATGCTAAACTTGAGTGTGAGCATGGTCACTATAGCAGATGGGGTGGAGCGTATGAATATAAATAATCTTATAGACAAGTACTATTTGTCTAATGATTTCAGTATGTTAGCCGATAAAACTAAACATGATTATCAATATTGTGTAGGAATTTTATTGGCAACTGATGTTGATGGCAAAAGTATGTCAGGAATAAGGCTTACTAAAATGACAGGTGCGACAGCACGAAGAGCCTATGAAGAGTGGCTCAGTCGTGGCATCTATTTAGCTAATGCAGTCACAGCAGTAGCACGTAAGGTGTATTCATTTGGAATGGAGATGGGGTATGCTGAGACAAATCCCTTCTCTACTTTCAAGAGGAAGACTCCTCATGCAAGGAATACTGTATGGACAAAGGAGCAGTTAGTTCAGTTCTTAGACGTAGCTTACTCAGAGTTTAAGTATAGGAACATAGGATTGATAGTGCAAATGGCATACGAATGGTGTCAAAGGGTAGGTGATATGCGAATGTTACAGTTTACTACCATAGATTTTGACAAGAGTGTACTAAATTTGCAACAGTCTAAGAGAAGAAGTGTAGTACACCTACCTATTTCTCTTGACTTATTGGAAATGCTTAAGCAACAGAAGGAAGAATATGATTTTCAATCCTATGTTGCACCCTATCCTACTGCAAAGCGAGGTGTCTATGCTCCCTATACCATACAAAGACTATCAAAAGTGGCGAGAACAGTCATGGACTTAGCAAAGTTACCTAGTGACCTACGTATTTCTGACTTGAGAAGGACAGGTACTACAGAAATGGTGGAAGCAGGGGTATCTATGGGTCAGATTATGTCTGTGACAGGTCATGCTAACCCACAATCTGTTAAACCTTACATGAAAAATACGTATGCTAGTGCAGAAAGTGCATTGACACTACGAAATAAGCATGGTAAAAGCAGTTAATGCCAACAAGGAGAGTGATACATGGATATAAATAGGTACATAGGCGAATTAGATGTAGGTATAGGCGATAGTAAGCGACTTAACTGCCCTAATTGTAATGGATACAAGACATTTACTGTAACAAATAACATGGGTCAGATGCTATGGAACTGTTACAAGTCCACTTGTCAGCTATCAGGTACAAAACGTATGCCTTTATCAGCCCATGATATCAAGATGCGTACTAAAAACATGGCAAGGGATAGCAAACCATTCGTTATGCCTGAGTATATTGTACCATATGAACGTGAAAGTTTCTATGGTATACCTAATGATAGCCTTATGTATGATGTCAAGGAACATAGAGTTGTGTTTCCTGTCATACATGAGGGCAGAATTGTAGATGCCAATGGTAGGTCGTTGGGAAAACGAATACCTAAATGGAAAAGATATGGAAAAAGTGACTTGCCTTTTGTCTCAGGACATGGTAGGGTCGCAGTAGTTGTTGAGGATTGTGTGAGTGCTTCAGTTGTAGGTAGTGAAGTATATGTTGGGGTAGCAGTATTGGGTACGTCATTAACCGAATCACATAAGAAGTATCTCTCACGATTCTCGACAGCAATAATAGCACTAGACCCTGATGCACTACCCAAGATACTATCATTCGCTAAGGAACTAAGAGCCTATGTGAGAGATGTTAGAGTGCTACGATTGCAAGATGACTTGAAGTATAGAAAGGAAGATGATATAAATAACTTAATACTATTAACCCCAGAGGAGAACCAATATGGAACTATCATTACTACGTAGCTTGATGAACCAAGAGTTTTACACCGACCATCGTGGGTCTAAATGTCCTGATAGATTATTTAGTAAGGATGCTCGTAAGTTAAAACACACGATTGATTATGCTATGAAGAAGTATAAGCGAGACATAACACCTGATGAAGTGGAAGCCTTGTTCATGGCTAACAATCCATCTATGACTACTGCACAGAAGCTAGGGTATAGTTCCTTGTTTAACACAGTTAAGCGAGAGCAACCTATGGGTAGTGACGTAGCACAAGATGTGTTGTCCAAACTATTCCAACAGATTATAGGTGAGGATATAGCCAACTTAGGATTTGATTATGTCAATGGTACAGAGAGAAGTCTTAGACCACTACGTGACTTACTAGAGAAGTACAATGATAACTTCTTACCTGAAGTCAAGATAGAATGGGATGACATTTCGTTTGATACTATCATGGCTAAACAGTCACAACAAACTAAGTGGGCATTTAATATACCTGAACTACTACGTAAGGTAGGTGGTGTTAACTCAGGGTACTTGATAGAGGTAGGAGCTAGACCTAACACAGGTAAGACTAGCTTCCATGCTTCTATGTTGGTAGGTCCGGGTGGTTTTGCTCAGCAAGGTGCTAAGTGTACTGTACTATGTAATGAAGAGTCTTATGACAGAGTTGCCTATAGATATATACAAGCATCAACAGGCTATAACAATCAGCAACTCCTCGACAATGGAGCAGAAGCTAAGAAGTTATATACAGAGATTACTAAGAACGTAACTGTCAAGGATGTTAGTGGTGAGGATATGTCTTGGGTTGAGACTATGTGTAAGACAGAGAGACCTGACGTAGTTGTGTTGGATATGGGAGATAAGTTTGCTTCAGGTAGTTATAGTAGACCTGATGAGCAGTTGAAAGCAAATGCAATATATGCTAGGCAGATAGCCAAGACTTATAATTGTGCTGTCTTCTATATGTCACAGTTAAACGCTGAAGCCGAAGGAAGACAGGTACTGAACCAAGCCATGATGGAAGGTTCAAGGACAGGTAAGGCAGCTGAAGCTGACCTTATGTTATTAATAGGGCAACCTGCTCAAGTAGAGGGTATTACAGATGAACAACCTACCTTACGACATCTCAATGTGGTTAAGAATAAAATCACAGGATGGCATGGTATGATTCATTGTAACTTAAACCCTTACACAGCAAGGTTCTCAGCATAAAGGAGTAAGACATGAAGCTTACATTAGATGTAGAAAATACTGTCACTAAACGTGATGGCAAGATGTATCTCGACCCATTCGAGCCTGACAATAGACTTGTTATGGTAGGATGTTTGACAGATGCAGGAGAAGAATATTTATATAGAGATAACTTTGATGGTGTGCAAGCACTGTTAGACCAAGCTACTATATTGATAGGACATAACATAGCATACGACTTGATGTGGCTATGGGAATGTGGATTCAAATATGATGGTCCTGTTTTTGATACGATGTTGGCAGAGTATGTTGTACAACGTGGACAGAAGCAACCACTATCTTTGGAAGCTTGTGCCAATAGGTATGAGTTAGACACTAAGAAGCAAGACACCTTGAAAGAATACTTCAAGCAGGGTGTAGGTGTAGATGAGATACCACCAGAAGAACTGTCTGACTATCTATCAGCAGACTTACATGCTACTCAGCAGTTGTCTGATGTATTATATACTAAGCTTCTGACAACAGATGCCAAGCTAATGGAGTGTGTGGTACTTACGAATAGAGTATGTATTACTCTTGCACATATCTATCAGACAGGGTTTGCTGTTGATGAGACTAAGCTAGAAGAGGTTAGGTTTCAGTTCGAGACTGAGAAGCAAGAGACTGAGAAACGTATACAGATACAGATTAGAAATCTTATGGGTGATACACCTATCAATCTTAATAGCCCTGAGCAAATGTCTTGGGTTATCTACAGTAGAAAGCCACACGACAAAGCTATGTGGGCTAATGGTTTTACTCCTTACATGGATAAGCCATCTTTCAATGCGACAGTATCTAGACAATCTAGTATTGTGTTCAGAACAAAAGCTGTATCATGCAAAGAATGTTATGGTACAGGACAGGTAAGAAAGGTAAGAAAGAATGGAGTACTCTACAGCAATACAAATAAGTGTACACCTTGTTCTGCTAGTGGCTATATTTTTAACACCACTCAGATAGTTGCAGGGTTAAAGTTCAAAGCACCGAGTGCCAAGTGGATATCTGCTAATGGTTTTGGTGTAAGTAAAGCGAACTTAGATATACTTAAGAGCATGGCAAAACGTGCCAACATGACAGATGCTGTCAATTTCTTGACTGATGTGTCTCGTTTGTCTGCCCTTGATACATACCTAAGTTCCTTTGTAGAGGGTATCAAAGCACACATTAAATCTGATGGTAAGCTCCATGTGAGACTATTACAACACAGGACTTCAACAGGTAGGTTTAGTGGTGCTGACCCTAATATGCAGAATATGCCTAGAGGTGGTACGTTTCCTGTCAAGAAGGTATTCGTATCACGTTGGAAGGGTGGCAAGATACTTGAAGCTGACTTTGCACAGTTAGAGTTTCGAGCTGCGGCATATTTATCACAAGATAAGGTAGCAATGGATGAAGTCTCTACTGGTTTCGATGTTCACTCATATACGTCTAAGGTTATTACTGATGCAGGTCAACCGACTTCTAGGCAGGATGCGAAAGCACACACTTTTGCACCACTCTATGGAGCAACAGGCTTTGGCAGAAGCAAAGCTGAAGCAGAGTACTATGAACACTTCACGCAAAAGTATACAGGAATCAAAGCATGGCATGGCAGATTGGCTAAAGAAGCTTTAGAGACAGGTATGATAACGACACCATCAGGCAGAGAGTTTTCTTTCCCCGATGTACAAAGACGAAGGAATGGCACAGTGAGTTACTTCACACAGATAAAGAATTATCCTGTACAAAGTTTCGCTACTGCTGACATTGTTCCCATTGTGTTAATCCACATGGAGAACTTGTTGAGTACCTACAAGTCTTGTATTGTTAATTCAGTACACGATTCTGTGGTCATTGACATCCACCCTGAAGAGGTAAAGCAGGTGCTATATCTCATCACACAACTCAATGGTAGCCTTAAAGATATCATTGAGAATCAGTTCAATATACAGTTCAATGTACCCTTATTATTAGAAGCAAAAATAGGTGATAATTGGCTTGACACTGTAGACGTAAACTGATATAACTAAAAAACATTTGACTCACAGGAAGGAGCAATACAATATGACAGAGAATAATATAACGACAGTTGATACAAGCAACTATGAAGCAATGGCAAAGGCAATGGGGATAGCAGGTGAAGGTACTAGGTCTTCTGACTCACAGAAGTCTCAGCAACTACCACGTTTTAGGATAAGCCACTCACCAATCATGGGTGAAACCAAGATGAATGGCAAGTCAGTAAACGTAGAGGTTGTTGAAGGTGGTACGTATAAACTTGAGATACCTGATGGTGAAACATTCTACAGTAAGACTGCTAGGATACGACCATTTATGCAGAGGTATATGTACAAGAGGTTCGTTAAGAATATGAACGCTAAGATGGGTGAACCTATGGGCATCTATCATAAGACTGTAATGGCAGACACATTGAATGTAGACTTGAAAGATAATCAAGGTGGGTTCAACTGTGGTAAACCAGCAGGGTACATACAAGACTTCAAGGCACTACCTGAGAAGACACAAGACTTAATCAAACAGATTAAGAGAGTGCGTGTTGTCTTTGGTTTGGTTGATTTACTTGAGCCTACTAATGCAAAGGGAGAGAGTATCTCTTTTGAGTCTACACCATTCATATGGGAGATAGATAATAGAGATGCGTTTAAGACTCTAGGTTTACCCTTTACTAAGTTGGCTCAGTTAAAGAGACTTCCTATTCAGCATACTATTGACCTAGCTACAGAGGAACGTAAGTTACCTAATGGTAATGTGTTCTATCTACCAACTAGTACATTAGACATAGCAAATAAAGTTGACCTGTCAGAAGCAGACCAAGCTACATTCGGAGACTTCATGTCTTGGATACAAAATTACAATCAGTACATTGTAAAGGAGTGGGATGCAAATATGGGTGGCAATGCTAGTGCTGACATGAAAGATATAGTCAATGACTTTATCGAAGTGGATGCAAGCTAATGAACCATCGTGCTGAATTGGCGATACATAAGTTGCTAGAAGATGTCCTTGCTTCCAAGAAGCAGATGTCAATGGAGACTATTGAGGGTGTAGCATCTGATATAAAGGATGCTATGGTTCGTCAGTTCGGAACTAAAAATGACAGGAGGGAGTTTAGATTACGTATGTCTAACATAGGTAAGCCTTCCTGTCAGCTTTGGTTTGACAAGAACCATCCTGAAAAAGCTTTACCGAAAGGTAATAGTTTTCTAATGACTATGATGATAGGAGATATAGTTGAAGCAGTGTTCAAAGGGTTACTGAAGGAAGCTAAGATTGACTATCAAGAGAGTGAAGAAGTAGCATTAGAGTTATCAGATGGCACTAAAGTCAAGGGTACTTATGACTTAATACTAGATGATTGTGTAGACGATATAAAGTCTGCATCAGATTGGTCTTATAAGAATAAGTTTGAATCGTTTGAAACGTTATCAGATGGTGATAGCTTTGGCTATGTAGGACAACTCGTTGCTTATGCAAAAGCAAGTGGTAAAAACATAGGTGGTTGGTGGGTAGTGAACAAGTCTACTGGACAGTTCAAGTATGTATCAGCACAAAATGCAGACACAACTAAGGTTTTGAATGACATCGAGAATACTATCAAGCAAGCTAATCAGAAAGAGTTAGTAAGATGTTTTAAGCCTGAAGTGGAAACATTTAGAAGTGTTCCTACAGGTAATACTGTTCTTAATAAGAACTGTACTTTCTGTGACTTTAGATATACTTGTTGGGATACTCTAATAGAGTTACCTGCTCAAGCATCTCAAGCCAAGCAACCTAAGATGGTACAGTACATCTCACTAAAAGATAGTGCAGTAGCATGAAACTACACAAGGTAACGAAGGAAGCACTCAAGTATGGGTACAGGAGTGGGTTAGAACATTCTATCTCACTCTACCTTACTGAGTTAAAGCACAAGTACTCTTATGAGAGCATGAAGATAGAGTGGGAAGACTTAACATATCGAACTTACACTCCTGACTTCTTACTAAATAATGGTATCATTGTAGAAACAAAGGGAAGGTTCGTAACTGAAGATAGAAAGAAACATCTATGTATACAGAAGCAACACCCTGCATTAGACATTAGGTTTGTCTTTACTAATAGTAGGACTAAGATATCTAAAGTGTCTAAGACAACGTATGCTGCTTGGTGCAACAAACACGGCTTCAAGTATTATGATAGAATCATACCTGAAGATTGGCTAAAAGAAAAGGGTAAGAATAACCATCCTAGTATAATTAAATTTACTGGTACAAAAGTAAGGAGAGCTACATGGCAATAGACAAAAAGCATTTACAAGATGAAGACTTTGTTATACAGGTTAAACCTCATATAGATAGGGAGGGTTGGACAGGAGATGTTACTCTTAGTATAATGATAGGTAAGGACAATCCACTAAACGACACAGACTTTGAGTCTATGTTAAACTTTACTAGACAGATATGTGCCACTGTTCCTCTCATGGAACACAATAAAATATTCAGAGATGCTGTTGAGGAAGAAGCTAATAAGCATCTACCCATCGAAGATGTCTTTGATATCCCTGATAGGACTGTTAAGTTTGAATCAGATGATAATGTTATACATATTTCTTTTGGAAAAGAGGATACTACGCATTGACAATATCACAGAATGAGTTTATAAAAGACATGAGACATATGAAGTACATGGAAATGAGAGCAGAAGAGGAGAACGCAATGATTGATGATACTGAGGAAATGGTGAATCACCCTGCACACTACAACCAAGCAGGTATAGAAACGATAGATGCTATAGGAGCTATGCTTAATACAGGCTTTGAATCTTATTTGCAAGGAAACATAGTGAAATATTTATGGAGATACCAATACAAGAATGGTGTTGAGGACTTAAAGAAAGCACAGTGGTACTTGAATAAACTCATTGAGGTGTACGATGATAAGAGTTAAGGTCATGCTAACATTAGAAGTAGACCCTGAAGAGTATACAGTACCTTCTGATGGAATGGTATCGGAAGAGATTGATGAGTACATAAGAGAAGCCTTCCACGAGATTGAAGGTGTTAAGATAAAAAATATGAAACTAGTTAGCGAGGATATATAAATGATGCAGAACTATTTACCTACCGACTACCAAAACTTTATAGCACTCTCTCGCTATGCAAGGTGGAAGGAAGATGAAGAACGAAGAGAGAATTGGGGTGAGACAGTAGACAGATACTTTGACTACATGGCATCTCATCTAAAAGATAACCATAAGTATACTATTACTAAAGCTCTGAAAGATAAGCTCACAGAGCAGATAATGTCGCTAGGTGTTATGCCTAGCATGAGAGCCTTAATGACAGCAGGACCTGCCTTAGATAGATGCCATGTGGGTGGTTACAACTGTAGCTATATACCTGTCGATAGCCCAAGGGCATTTGATGAATGTATGTACGTACTAATGTGTGGTACAGGTGTTGGTTTCTCTGTTGAGAGAGAGGTTGTAGACAAGCTACCTATAGTCAATGAGCATATGGAGAAGTCTTCTACTGTAATTAAAGTAGGTGATAGTAGACCCGGTTGGTCTAAAGCTCTACGTGAATTGATAGCTATGCTATATGCAGGACAAGTTCCTCAGTGGGATATGTCAGAGGTTAGACCAGCAGGTGCAAGACTAAAAACCTTTGGTGGTAGAGCATCAGGACCTGCTCCTTTAGTTGAGTTGTTTCAGTTCTGCATACAGAAGTTTGAGAGTGCTAAAGGTAGAAGACTATTTCCTATTGAGTGCCACGACATCATGTGTAAGATTGGTGAAGTTGTAGTTGTAGGTGGTGTCAGACGTTCTGCCCTCATCTCTTTGTCTAACTTAGGTGATGACCAAATGCGACATGCCAAGTCAGGACAGTGGTGGGAGAATGAAGGACAACGAGCCTTAGCTAATAACTCTGTAGCATTTAAGGGTAAGCCTGAGATGGGTACGTTTATGAGAGAGTGGACTTCTCTATACGAATCTAAGTCAGGAGAACGTGGTATCTTTAATAGACATGCTGCCATCAATAAAGTAGAAGAGAATGGCAGACGTAAATCTAAAACAGGTTTAAAAAATCGTTATGGACTGCCTGAGTATTATGACTTTGGTTGTAACCCATGCAGTGAAATTATACTCAGACCTTATCAGTTCTGTAATCTTACTGAGGTTGTGTGTAGAGCTACAGATAATTTTGAATCACTAAAAGAGAAAGTAAGAATAGCTACAATACTAGGTACATTCCAATCAACTCTAACTAACTTTAAGTATCTACGTAAGATATGGAAGGATAATACAGAGGAAGAAAGACTATTAGGAGTTTCCCTAACAGGTATCCTTGACTGCCCTATATGGACAGAGCAGATATTGGAAGACCTAAGACAGGTAGCTGTTGATACTAATAAGAAAGTAGCTAGTGACTTAGGGATACCACAGTCAACTGCTATTACTTGTGTGAAACCTAGTGGTACAGTTAGTCAATTAGTTGACAGTGCATCAGGTATTCATGCTAGACACTCTGACTACTACATTAGAACTGTTCGTGGTGATAACAAAGACCCACTCACACAGTTTATGAAAGAGAGTGGCATACCATCTGAGCCTGATATCACGAAACCTGATAGCACAACTGTGTTCAGCTTTCCTATGAAGTCACCATCAGGTGCTACGACACGAACTGACATGGCAGCTATTGAGCAGTTAGAGTATTGGTTGATGTTCCAAAGACATTGGTGTGAACACAAACCTTCTGTGACTATATCAGTCAAGGAAGATGAGTGGATGAGGGTAGGAGCATGGGTATATGATAACTTTGATGAAGTATCAGGTATATCTTTCTTACCATTCAGTGACCACACTTATGCTCAAGCACCCTATCAAGACATAACAGGTGAAGAGTATGAGCAACTACTTAGAAAGATGCCACCTGCCCTTGCTTGGTCTAGGTTAGGTGAGTACGAGAAAGAAGATACGACTAGTGGTGGTAGAGAACTAGCTTGCACAGCAGATTCGTGTGAGATGGTTGACATACAGGCTAGTTAGTGGTAGAAGGTACAGAGTTACTTTGGTGGCAATGGTGGTTATTAATAGCCATTTCCATCAATACTACTATCAATCTAATTGTGTTCTTCAAAGGAAGGAAGCTACACATAAGGGAACTATTACATCTTAAACCAAAGAAAAAAGGAGATACACATGGAAAACCTAGCACCAAGTAAAGAGAATAGAAAAAAGTTTGACATTGACCTAGAGTATGGTAAGGTAAGGGAGAAGCAGGTAGCTGATATGCTACAGGATAAGAAGATAGAAGTTAAAAGTGAGAGAGGTATGTGGCAGAAGACAGGCAACATAGCTATTGAGTTTGAGAGTTATGGTAAGCCTAGTGGCATAGCTGCTACAGAAGCTGACTACTGGTTTCATAACTTGTGTGTAGGAGAGGAGACTTTCTGTACGTTAGTCTTTGATGTTAAGAGCCTGAAGAAAATTATTGATAGGCTTGACACAAAGAAATGGGTAGCAGGTGGAGACAACAAAGCTAGTAAGATGTACTTGCTTAACTTACAGAAGTTGTTCTCATCAGATGTTATCAAAACATTTAAGGGAGTAGAAGCATGAGAGAACTAATAATCAATGCACTAAAAAGTAAGTTAGTAGGACAGATGAATAGTCATATAGCTAACATAGAAGTCATGGTAACTAATCCAGTAGGTGTGGGAGACCACCCTACTATAGTTGATACTGTAGAGAAAGAACTAGGAGCATTAGAACATGCTAATGGAAAGCTAAACGTGTTAGTTAAATATTTAGAGAGGAGAACAGAGGATGTTGCAAAAGAAGAAACGAAACCCAAGTCTAAGTAAGTATGATGCTCCCTTACGAATACAATTCGAGAGGGGGTTAAATGCTTTCAAGGGTAGGCAGTATGTTAAGACTGTCAAAGATAATAAAGTGATTATGACAGAGAATCCCTACAACCCTAACACCATGCAAGCACGAGAGTGGTCACGTGGTTTCAACTCTGCCTATGCAAAACAACTAGAGAAGGTACAACATGCAGAAGCTAGAAGAAGAAGCGAGAAAATTCATGCAGGATAAACTACATATGGAAGAAATCATAACTGCTGACTACTACGAATCACAGTCAGGACAGACAGCTATCTTCCCAAAAGAAAAAGCCTTAGAGTATTTAGCTCTAGGCTTGACTAGTGAAGCAGGTGAGGTAGCAGGTAAAGTTAAGAAACTCATACGTGATGGAGAGGATGTAGAGGGTTTTGAAATGAAGAAGATTGCTATAGCATCTGAGGTAGGTGATGTACTTTGGTACTGTGCTATGATGGCTAAAGAAGTAGGTGTTCCCTTGAATACTATTATGCAGATGAACTTAGAGAAGTTGCGTAGTAGGAAAGAACGTGGTAAACTTTCAGGGTCAGGCGATAATCGTTAATATACTATTGATAGGCAGTACTTAAATTATTGCCTATCATTTTACCTATCTTATAATGGTTCTTGTCAGGCTCTGCTTCTTGCATCTCAGCCACAGTCTTACCATACTTACCTTTATAATACTCATCGGCTAACCCTCTAGCAATTCTAGAAGTTCGTGTCCACTGTGCCCTATCAAAGGGTGTAAACTTCTTACCTTCTGCCCTAGTATCTTTATATGATTCTTGCTCACCTAATTGAATAGCAATTTCCCTATACCTACGTAGTTTATTTTTAATGGAAGCTTCTTGCTTTACTCTTGATAACTTTTTATAGCTAGGTGACTCTATCTCTTTAGACATAACTCTTTCTACATACTTACCCATAAATTTCTTAACGTAAGCATCGGCTACCTTATCTCCTGTACTAGGAACTATTTCAAAGTCTTCATAACCATGTTTAATTAATTCTCTTTGTATATTAGACCTCTTAGCTGTAAGCTTTTGACCTGTCAACTGAGTAGTCAAAGGGTCTTGTTGTATTACGTCACCCTCTTGTGTAGGGCTTTGCAATGCAGGTAAACCTGAATCTAAGAATGGTATGTTTCTTTGTATAGCATTAGTACCTGCACTTAGTCCACGTTCTAATGCTCCAGTACCTTCTACCTGTCTTGAATCCTTGACAGTAGCACCTTCCTTATCGAAAGCAGCATTGATATCTTTTACTACTCTAAAAGGTGTAGCATAAGCACCAAAGATTTCACCCACGTAACCACCAAAGAACTCGGCTAATTTTTCTTGCTGTATATTATTGCCATCTTCACGCATAAACTCAAATGCTGAGTCAATCATATACGAACTAGCACCTGCTCTGAACTGAGCACCTGTTAAGCCTTCTACGAGTGTCTTAGTATCTACTTCTCTACCTTCACCTAGTCTTACAATGATATCGGCTACTGCTAAGTAAGGTGTGATAGGAAAGAATGGTCGTAAGTCTACTGTTCTACCATCTTCTTTCTGACCTTCATACCATTTAACATCTGGGTTATCTATACGATACTTTATAGCAGCCATTAGTGCAGCACTACCTACAGTAGCCTTAGAGAATTGCTCTCTCGCTATTCGCATCTGTGCTTCTGCACCTTCTCCACCTTTGCCTGTAATACCCTTCTTAATATATTTAGTAGCACCACCTACTGTGTTAAAGATAGCTGCAGGTATACTTAATGGGCTATAACTAAACTGAAACTGCATAGCGTTAGCCATGAAACGTGCAAATGGAAAGGCTGCTGTACCAACAGGACCGGGAATAGGACCTAATGCTTCATTAAACTTTATAAAGTGATGAGCAATACTATCTCCTACCTTGCCCTTACTTGCTTTAGGCATACGAGAAAAAGTAAATGATAGGGCATCTTCAGTGGCTTGTTGTAGTACTGAAGCAGGTATAGTTTTACCTGTAGCCATTGCTTCTGCTACTCCTGCCGCATCTTCACCACCTAATCCCTTAAGACCTGTTCGTCTTACTTGTTTATCTACAGAAGCTGAGAACACAGCCCTTCTAAAGAATCTATCCTGTGCCATATTCAAAGTGTTTGCCCACTTAGAAAATCTCCATAGGTCATCTGTTGTATCTGCACCTACTTCTTGCATAGACCTGTCTATCTGTCTCCACAGTCTAGGGTTATGCTTTAATAGTGCTTCTGATATTTCTTTTGTTTGTCCTGAGTCTGATATAAAAGCTAGTGTACCAAAAGAATCTTTAGCCATATCACGTAGCCCATTCTTTATACCTCTAACACTTCCCTCTCCTTTAAGAAGAGAAGATGTAGCTTTACCTAGATGATACAAGCTAGTCTCTATAGCATTAGCACCCATCTCCATAGTTAATCTCATACCACCTGTTGCTACGTTACGTATAGTAGTGGATAGCTGAGTAACCATTAATGCCCTACGATTACGGTCTAGCTTCTGCATTATATCATAGGCTTTACCCATAACTCCTACAGTTTCACTTTCTATACCATAAAGCTTTTCCCATCTCTTTTGAAACTCTGGGTCTAGTTCTTTTAGTCTCTTGAATACTTTACCTGCTCTACCAAAACCACCTAGAATACTAGCCGCTTCATTCTGACCAGCATTAAGAGCTTGAGTAAACTGTTCCATAGATATACCTGCTCTACTTATAGCGGCATCTATGAAATCATCGTCAACTAAGTCACCTTCTACAAGTAGTCTACCTACAAACTTAGTAACTTGTTTCTCTTTTAGTATCTCGTCAGGTAAATCTTTAAACTTTCCTGTACGTTCTATCTCTTCTAATAGTTGTACACCTATCTGACCAACTCTATTCTGTATATCTTTTTTTATCTTAACGTCAGTTAGTTTTCCTACATCGTAGTTAGGGTCTAACTTATCGTAAACCTCATAGCCTTTATTGACATCAAACTTAAAGTTCTGTTTGTTTACAGCCTTAATAGCTTCATCAGATAACTCTATACCTACATCTTCAGCACCTTCTAGTGCTAACTTTTCTGCTAACTCCTGACCTGCTATTGCTTTTGTGACTGTGTTCTTTGCAAGCTGTCTGCCTATTCCTATACCACCAGCTCCACCTAGTAAGCCGGTAATACCACCAACTATAGCAGTCCTAGTTAAGTCACGTTCAACTTCACCATCTTCACCTTTAGCTACTATACCAGCTTCTTGTTCTATTTCTTGTAGTCTCATGTCTGAAGATACACCTACACCTGTTTCGACAGCACCGACTGCAGCACCTGTCTTAAGCGTACCTTTAGTAAATATTTTCTTTGATTGGCTTAAGGCTGCTTCTTTTGCACCTGCAAGTACAAGTTTCTTAATACCCTGTTGAGCAGCAAGAGCTACCAATTTACCTGCACCCAAGCCTAAATACGTAACAGGGTCAGTTATGACGGATAAGCCAAAATCTTTTACAGCAGATAAGACATCTCCACCACCTTCCTCATAGAATGAGGGTAGTCTTTCCATCTCTTGATATACTCTACCAAACTTTGCTTTATCTTCTTCCGAAGCACCACGCATCCACGCAACTTGAGAACCTAAGTCTAATGAGTTAGCTTCTAGTTGTCTAGTGTGTGTAAGAAATCTTTCTACATAGTCTTTATTAGATTCATCTTCTTGTTGAATACCATCTTTACCAAAGCGAGCCTTACCATATTCATTTACATTTTTTACAAACTCTTCATCATCTGCAAATTCATCTAAGCTTTTAGTTCCAGCTTCAGCTTGCTCCACTTGTTCAAAGGCAGTACGAGTATCTTTAGTAGGACTCTCTTCAGTTGCATATAAAGAACCTAGTAAATCATCTTCATCTACACTTGTTTCTACAGGGCGAGCTTCAACAACCTCTTCTTCTTTAACTTCATCACCTCTAAAGAAGTCTAGAAAATCATTGCTTTTATCTTTCTCTTCTACCTCTACTGTAGATGAAACCTTTTCATCCTCATACAAAGAAGCTAGTAAATCATCAGCCATGTATAATCCTATACTTGTTTAACTCTAGGTTCTCCAAATCTATTGTGCGTTGCACCATACTTTTTATCCCAATCATCCATTGCTTTTTCTTCTTCATCACTGTCAAATATATAACCACCTGTAGGTCTTGGGGGTGCATTTTTACTAGGGGCAGTGTAAACTTGTTTCTTAGCTAGTGGCTTTATATTCTTAAAGGCTTTATCCATTAAGGCAGAAGCAGCAGCAAAGTCTATCCCATAAACAGCCATTAAATTGTCAACTACTAGGTTTGGATTCTTTCTTGCACCTTCTGTTTTTAAACTATCAGTAATAAAAGAAGTTGGGTCAGGGTACTTTTCTTTAAGCTTTGCATTTTTTTCTTCTGCACTAGCTGGTTTACTTCCCTCTTTACCCTGACCTTGAAGTTCTATATACTCATCTTTTAAGAAACCTTCTACTACTAGTTGTGCCTTAGTACTAACAAAAGTTTTTCCATCTGGTTTTAGTAAAGTTTGTAGGTAATCCATCTTAGACTTTTTAACAGCATCATTTCTTATCTTCAATGCATCAGCACCAAATACTGTAGGTTTATCTTTAGCGTTTAAATCTATAGCCGAGCCACCCTTGGCATCATCCCATCCTACACTAGCTTCTGCTGCTGATTCTTTCTTTGTAAGCAACGAAGATAGTACAGAAATAGAAGTTGATGTATCTGCTGGTGTACCTTCTTTAGCTATAGCTAATTTAGTAATGGCACTTTCAACAGAAGTTAATTCCGAGGTTAACTTAGTTTTATCAGCTTCATACGTAGGACTAGCTTTATCTAATCTGTTTATCTTAGAGTTTACTTGAGCATACTGAGTGTCTAAAGATTTAACCTCTGTAGGTAGCTGACTAAAGTCAACTTTTAATGTACCCTTCATGGCTTGTACTATCTTACCACTATCTTCATTCTTAAACTCACCTAAGTCCTTATACTCTTGAACCATGCCACTAAATATCTTATCTTTATTAACTGCCATACTAAACAAGCCTTTACTTTGTTTAGATGCAGCACTAGATAGACCACTTAAATCAGCAGGTTTAATTATCTCTGTTATAGATTCGGCAGCATCTTTAGCTGTCTCAAAAGATTGACCCGGAGCATCCTTGTCTGGGATAAACTGTACTGCTTTATACATATCAGCTTGTGTAGCACCATTAGCTCTAGCCTTTTGTAGTGTACCTAGTATCATATTAACATTAGCACTACCACCTGCTACTACTTTAGCAGCCATGTTTCTTGCTTGTGGGTCTCCACCAAAGAAAGATTCAAGCATAGTAATTTGTTCCATACGTGAGTCTACTTTCTTACGTCTATCCCTACGCATCTCTCTTTGCTCTGCAACAGACCTGTCAAGTTCCTTTGCATAAAAAGTTTTTACTCTTGTCTCTTCTTCTTCAATATCTTTTAGACCTTGGCTAGCTGCACCACCAACAAATCCTGCTAAACTAAATCCCACTAAGCTCTCCTCGCCATTAATCCACTAGGTTGTTCTTCCTCAACCTCTGCAACCTCTTCATCCATTCCCGGAACAGATATAGGTTTATCATCTTCTGCTTTTAATCTAGTTAAGGCAGAAGCCATCATACCATCGGTCGGTTTATCATCGTCATCTTCAGACTCTTCATCACCTATTTTAAAATCTACGTCTTGTGCTTCTGCTAAGTAAGCTAACATCTCTACTACTATAGGAGTAATTAATATTCCTATGTCAATAGAATGTATACCTTGCATGACTGCTGTCAACTGCATACTATTAGCAATAGTAGTTAGGGGTATACCCATTTCTATTATGTCAAATAGTTCAGATGTAAAAGCCTTATCAGTAAGCTTGGGAATATACCAATCTAAAGACTCTTCTAATGTGCTATACTGTGGAGGACTTTGCCAAGGTCTAGCACCAAATTCTGCTGTAAGAGATTGCCCTGCTATAGGACCATCATGTACTACTTCATTTAACTCAGGCATTTTTTAAATCATTCCTTTTATTTCTTATGTCTTGTACATATCTAGCGACACGCATCTTTATCTCTTGCTCAGGTGTGCTGTTAGGTTTCTTAACAGTATCCATACTACGAGATAATAATCCTGCCTTAGATTTAGATTTCTTTTTACTATTAGGTTCTTCTAATTTAGGCACACCTTTTAAAGCCATTTTCATAGGGTTTGTAAACATTAGAATCCAAGTGCTCCACCGATAAATTTGGTCATAAGACCACCGAACGCAGCAGATGATTGATAGTCATTTTTCGCATCTTGTACATCTGTTTTTGAATCTGCTGCTAATTGTGACTTAGCTAAGTCAATGACACGACTTCTTTCGTTCTCTGCTGATGTCCATGCCCACTCCATAGTGTCACCATAATACTGCCATAGATTATTATAAGCTTGATTACTTATACCTAGCATACTCTGTGCATTTAATTCGTTAGCACGATTAACAGAAGCAGTATCTGAGGAAGCAATAGACCTTCTCCAATTAGCATTAGACTGCGATATAACCTGTTGATTTTGTGCATTAAATACATCACGAGCATTATTAAGTTCTGAGTTAAATCTCTCTACTGTATTAGTTTGCCCTGAGTTAAATTGCTCTTGAGCATTAACTTGAGTAGCGTTAAACTGATTTGCTTGTTGACCTAGCTGCGAAAAGAATTGGTCTACTTGATTCTGTGAAGAAGCGTTAAATTGTTTAGCGGCATTTTCAGATGCTGTATCAGTAAACAATGATTGTATTCTTTGTTGAGCATTAAACATATTACCCTGTTGAGTATTAGATAGGTTAGCCATATCCATTTGCATAAACGATGATGCATTTTGAACAGCAGACTGTTGCCTGTTATTTAAGTTAGACATATCCATATTAGATAATGCCGATGCTTCAGCTATAACCATAGCTTGTTTGTTACCGAGGTTAGAAAGGTTCATACTATTTACAGCACGACTATTCTCTAGTGCTATGTTTTGCTCAGCAGTAAAGTTCATGTTAGCTATATCGCCTATACGTGCAGAGTTTTTAACTCGTGATTGAAACGCTTGGTCAAACTCTTGACCTATGAATGTAGCACGTTGTTGAGCTGCAAGCATTGCTCTTTGTTGTCTGTTAGATAAGTTCTTTGTTTCAAAGGCTGCATTTACTTGAGCATCAGCTTGAGCAATAGGTAGTGCAGATTCTAATGCACCCTGTATCATTGCCTGTCCTGCCATACTAGATGCACCTAAACCTCTAGCTGCCATCTGTGCCTGTACAGCACGTAGTGTTCCAGCTGCCCAAGCAGGAGGATTGCTTGCATCAAAGTTTGCAGTTAATGAAGATAGTTGTCCTGCTACTGTAGCTTTGTCAGTAGGAGTTGCAGTAGCTGCCTGTATCTGTTCAGCATAAGCAGAAGCAGTCTCAGCATTAGCCGCACCTGTTATTAATTCACCTGTTTGTATTTGTCTTTGGATAGGGTTAGTCATCTGAGATGCTACCCCTTGAGCAGCATTTAACTCTGATACAGAACTTGCCACTTGTTGTTGAGCAGTAACTTGAGAATCAGTACCTACTGTTCCTTGTGCCGCTTGTGTCTGAGACAATGCTGTATTAACTACACCACTAGTTGCAGAAGAATCAATTTGATTAGCCGCAGTTACTGCCTGTCCTTGTGCTGTAGCTGTAGATGCTTGTGCTGTCGGTACTGCTACAGCATTTGGTGTAACACCACCAATCCCTGTTTGTTGTATCTGATTATCGCCCGGTGTTACACCTACTGCTTGTACAGCAGCACCTGTAGGTAATCCCGGGGTTGTTAACATTTGAGCACCAATCTCACCTATATTAGGTCTAGAGGTAGTAGTAGTTCCTGTATCCTTACCATAGTTAGGATTAGCAGTTTTACCATCTGCTAAGTATGGGTTAGTGTCATATACAGGTCTAGTTACGTCAGTAAAATTTTGAGTAGGTGGTGGAGCAGTTGGTAGTGTCTGCAAAGCAGTACCCTGACTTAAATTTGCCATCATACCCCCACCTGTAACTTCTCTGTATCCTGTTTGTTGATACATTGGTCTTTGACCAGAAGGATTAGGTACTTGAGGTAATGCTGTATTAATTACACCACTAGCTGCAGAAGGGTCTATTGCTAGAGGAAATTGTTCCATGTCTGATAGATACTGAGGTGCACCTCTTTCAAAGTTATTGTTTGGGTTAGACTCACCACCCGGAGGTTGAGCTACTGCTCCACCTACAGCAAACGATTGTTGTGGTGGTGGCACGTAACCTCCAACCATACCTTGTTGCTGTTGATTCTGTGTAAACCTATCCATCATATAGCCACCTTCAGCCATCTGAGGTTTAGGTGCTTGTGTTCGCTTCATCATATTCTGTTTAGCCATCTCTCGTTGCTTTTCTGCTATAGACATCATACCTTTGTATCGTGCAGAAGTGGCAGGGTCAGACCTCACAAAATTATCAAAGCCTTCCATAGGTCCATCAAAACCTAGTACTCTAGCAAATGACTTCTTCAATTCTTGTTGTTGTTGGTTTGCCATGTATTATATTCCTATTTCATAACTATTGCGACTACTAAAGCAACTACACCTAAAGTTCCTACCATAGACATAGCTTCTATTCGCCACATTCTTTTGTC
>ENA-ORXF01000920-ORXF01000920.1-marine-metagenome-genome-assembly--contig:-NODE-920-length-20023-cov-3.491276_pt1 | contig 20023 bp, 17 predicted proteins | sample MGYA00237864_ERZ511476 | MGnify/ENA primary metagenome ERZ511476 (study PRJEB26306, sample SAMN06343908) | marine metagenome | isolation source: coastal waters | place: Atlantic Ocean: West Antarctic...
GCATGAACCCTTCGAGGTGCAAGGGATTTCCAAAATCCTTAAGACCTGACTGATACTTTGCCTCATTGATAATTTTATTTGGGTTGAGCATTGCGCGCCTCTATATCTGTGATTGATTTAATTGCAACCTTGGGGATAGGGCAGTCAGAAGCTCCTACCCAGCGTAATAACATTGCACCTTCTTGCCTGCCTTCGGTGATCAGATTGTTTAGAGCATTGATGCTGTGATGAGTGACTCGGATAATTAACTCATTATCTTCTATCACTGCATTTGAACCATTAATGTGGATGGGGTAATGGCGATAGTCAAGAGACTCCATCCAAAAATTTTCAAGCTGAAAATTCCAGTAATCGCAATCTGGAATACTGGTACGAATCTCCATGCATTCAGTCGATTTAAAATTATAATATCCATGTAGATAGTAAATATTTGGATCTCCGCCTGCAGCTTGAAAGAAAGCTTGATCACCAAGTGGCAAAGCATTGAAGTGATTGCTTTGAAATTCTCTGGTCCAATTAATAAATGTCTTTGCTGTTCCAGTAACAAATAATAAAGACTGAGCGAGTTGATTTTTAAGATCTAAATAGGTTAAAGCCTTAGGTTTTGGATTTTCATTCACCAATTCAATGTGAATATCTGCATGTTTCTGCTGCAGTCTATCAAGGTAGGTCTGCCTTACAATTAGCATATTCGCTGATTCGGGAAGGTGGAGGTGGTTAGTCGAAGTGGCAGCTGATCCAAGGGTTATCTGAAAGTTACCGTGCTGATCAATCAATAAATCTTTGCTATCAATCTCACCATGCGAAACCATGGTTCCATCTATAGAGTATTTATTTTCCTTGACCCCAAAACTTAAATAGTTCACTTCATTGATATTACCAAAAAGACGATATTTTTTTGCACCACTAATATTTGCATTGAGATACACATTATCTGGATTATCTGCTCCAATTTTTGCAGTTTCATGAGAAAGGCTATAAAAAGAGGGTTCTTGAATATTTGAGTGTTCAAGATTCATTTCTAAAGCCAACCTCAGCAAGCGAATCAGATAACGATGTCCCTCGGCTTGCGTGCGTTCATCTAGATCATCTTCATTGGTAATAATATTACCAGCTTCTTTTAAACCATCACAAAAGTTATCCCATTCTGCTTTAAATGATTCAGTCATTCACTTCGGCTTTGCTGCATCTAAGTAAGATGGTACTTCGCCTCCACCGTGAACTTCTAAAGCGGCTCCAGTCACCCAGCTAGATAAGTCAGATGCAAAAAAGATGCATGCATTGGCTATGTCTGTTGGAGTGCCCATTCTTTTCATAGGAATCATTTTTGCTACTTTGTTGAGCTCTCTTTTGCTGCCGTAATGGAGCAACGAATTCTCTGTTTCTATGTAACCCACTATTATTGAATTAACTTTTATTTTTGGCGCCCATTCTACCGCCAAGGTTTTAGACAAATTTACCAAGCCTCCTTTAGCTGCGCCATAAGCTGCGCTGCCTGGAGTAGGGCGTGTTGCTGTAACGCTTGAAATATTAATAATGCTAGAAACTGATTTTTGCCTCAACATCAGCTTTGCAACTCTTTGACTAAGATTCAGGGGAGCTATCAAATTTAAATCAATGATTGCAGAATGAAATTTTGGTGAAGCGGAGATTGTATCTGCCATAGGTGCTCCACCAGCATTGTTGATCAAGACATCGATCTTTTTGTATTCTACCTTGATGGAATTAATTGCAGCATTTATCGATTCAATACTTCGAATATCACATTGAAAAAAAACAGCTTTATTTCCCTTTGATTGAATCTGCCTCTTTGGTTTATTTCGAGCAAGGATAATCACAGTGGCATTAAGTGCTAAAAAAGCTTTTGTAATACCGGCACCTATTCCCTTGGTGCCGCCTGTTATTAGTACGCATTGTTTATTGAAGTTAATGTCAGTCATTTTTTTTGGCTTGTAATTTATATAGTTTTCTTTTTTAAATTATAGCTAACTATAGCTGAAGCTGAAGATGAAATAAAAAACCTTCTTAAGTGGCTTAAATTGACAAAAATAATCTAGCTGATACCCATTGATTCGTTCATATGTTTGTATAATCTTAGATATAGAAATCACATCATTTGGAGACTTCGATGAAAATTGCAATTTTAGGTGGCACTGGATCTTTGGGTAGAGGCCTGGCTTCAAGATGGATTAAAGCGAATCATGAGATTCTAATCGGCAGTCGTGATATTGAAAAAGCAAAATCTATAGCACTGGAGCTTGGTTTATCTTCAGATGCGGGAATGCTTAATGCAGATGCTGCAGCCGTCTGTGAGTTAGCATGTATCACTGTTCCTTTTGCTCATCAAGAGCCAACATTAATGAGTGTGAAGGGTCATTTAGACGATAAAATTTTAGTTGATGCCACTGTCCCCTTAGTGCCACCCAAAGTCATGCGAGTCCAATTACCCGTAGAAGGGTCTGCTGCTCTTAAAGCACAAGCAATCATTGGAGATAAAACAACAGTAGTTTCTGCGTTCCAGAATATTTCTGCAGAATTACTGCAATCTGATGGAAATATAGAGTGTGATGTTTTGGTTGCTGGAGACCTACTGGATGCCAGGAATGTGGTCATTGGACTTGCAGAAGATGCTGGTTTATCAGGATGGCATGCTGGCCCGCTTTGTAATTCAGTTGCTGCCGAAGCTCTTACCTCTGTGCTTATTGCAATTAATAAAAAACACTCTATTAGTCATTCTGGCATCAAGATTACCGGTATCTAACATCAGCTTTACAGATTCTATCCAGCTCGTCTCTATTAAGGGGATGCCCCTCATTGAACCAGGTGATAATCTGTCATCGATTCTTATTGAGGCAATAGAGAGTCAAAACCTCTGCATTGAGGATGGTGATATTTTTGCTGTTGCTCAAAAGATTTTCTCTAAAGCAGAAAATCGTTACTTAAATCTTGAGGATTTAGTGGCATCAGATGAAGCTATCTCTTTATCTGAGAAGGTGAATAAAGATCCTAAGTTCATTCAGGCAATTTTAAATGAATCATCGCAGGTTGTGCGTTACAGAATGGGTGTTTTGATAGTTGAGCATAAGCTTGGATTTATTCATGCGAATGCTGGTATTGATCGCTCAAATATAGACCAGTCATCTAACAAAGTGCTGCTTTTACCAGAGAATCCTGATGCCTCAGCATCTGCGCTTCGTTTAAAGCTATCGGATCATTTTAAAAAAGACATTGGCTTGCTGATGACAGACACGATGGGCAGACCTTTTCGCAATGGCATTGTTGGTTTTAGCATTGGCAGCAGTAACATTGAATGCATATTGGATGAAAGAGGCAAGGTTGATTTGTATGATAATAAACTCAAGGTTACACAAATAGGTGTGGCTGATGAGCTCGCAGCCGCAGCTTCATTGATTATGGGCCAGGCTAATCAAAAGAAACCTGTTATCTTAATCCGTGGGTATAAATCATTGGTAGGTTCTGCTGAGCAATCATGCGACCTGATTCGAAGTGAGGATGAGGATTTATTTCGATGAAAAACTATCTTTTATTGTGCGGAGGGGTTGGAGGAGCAAAATTAGCTCTAGGTTTTTCGAAGATTATCCCTGCCTCCAATCTTACAATTCTTGTTAATACAGGCGATGACTTTGAGCATTTAAATCTTAAAGTTTGCCCTGATCTCGATACTGTTATTTATACCCTTGCAGGATTGGCTGATTTATCAAAAGGCTGGGGCCGTGCTGATGAAACATGGCAAGCTCTTAAGTCTTTGGGAGAGCTAGGTGCTGAGACATGGTTTCAACTTGGGGATCAGGATATAGCAACTCACCTAAGAAGAACCCATCTTATATCTAAGGGTGCAACATTAACTGAAGCCATCCAAGACATCACCGCAAATTTAAAAATCGATACCAATGTTTTACCAATGTCTGATGATTTAGTTGAAACACTTATTCATACCGAGCATGAAGTTTTAGCATTTCAGGAGTATTTTGTGAAGTTTCAGTGCCAACCTAAGATTAAAGAATTCAGCTTTAAAGGTATTGAATCTGCAGCTCTTAACCCAGCTCTTGATTTAAATGCGTTTGATGAGATTATCATTTGTCCCTCTAACCCATACGTAAGCATTAACCCAATCATTCAATTGAAAGAGTTAAATAATTACCTGGTCACCAATGCTTCAAAAGTTAGTGTTGTGAGCCCGATCGTGGACTCTGAATCTTTAAAGGGGCCAACTTCTAAGATGATGAAGGAACTTGATGTCCCTGTTACAGTTGAGACTATTGCAAGCTTCTATGCCAATCTTGCATCTAAAATATTTATTGATCCAGCTGATTTACCATTCCAAACAGCCATTGAAACGAAAGGTTTCTCAGTATTTGTAGCTCCACTTGTAATGAATTCACTTGACTCAAAGATTGCGCTCGCCAATGAAATTCTTGATAACCTTGAAAGAAGCTAGCTCATGATCTCAGTTTTTGTTCCTATCAAGAAATATATTTCTTCAAAAGATCGATTAAGCTCAATTCTTGATGAATCTGCTAGAGCTGAACTCGCGGAAGCTATGGCAAAAAAAACAATAGCAGCATTGGTAGACTCCCAAGCCTTTGAGCGAATTGTAGTGGTAACTAATGATCCAACCATTTTTATTGAAGGAGCTGAGATATTTGTTTCTGAATTGAATTTGAATGCTGCATTGCTTGAATCTGTAAAGTCTTATGAGCCTGATGACAGGATCATGTTTATTCATGCTGATTTACCTATGATTAATAAAGATGAAATTAACAAACTTCAGCTCGCCTTTAAAAAAGGGGAGGTGCTAATTATTCCTGATATCCATGGAGCCGGAACTAACTGCCTGATCTTTGATAGCAAGCAACAATTTAAATTGTGCTTTGGCCCTAATAGTTTTAATCTTTTTGTTTCAGAATTTAGCTCCAATGGTTATGCATGGTCTACTTATCTGTCTGAACCCATGCAGCGAGACCTTGACTCAGAGGATGATTACTTCAAACTAAAAGATCACCTTGCGAAATAAACTAAATTGAATATTCAAGAGACTTCAAATCCAGCTTTACAAAATCTTGTTGAGTTAGATAAATGCAGCTTCGACGCTCTTTCGTCTCTTTCTAATATCGCTTTATCAGAATCATTAACTCAAGCAGCCAACTCAAAAAAAAATAATGCTTTCGGCTCCACTATTACTTATTCACCAAAGGTTTTTATTCCTCTAACTTTTTTATGCAGAGATGTTTGTCACTATTGTACTTTTGCAAAAACTCCCAAAAAAATTGAATCTCCCTACCTTAGTATTGAACAGGTCGTTGCAATTGCTAAAGAGGGTGAAGCTAAAGGTTGTCATGAAGCATTGTTCACACTCGGGGACAAACCTGAGCTTAGGTATAAAGCAGCCAGGGAAGCGCTAAAGGAGCTTGGTTATAATTCTACCAATGAGTACCTAGCAGGTTGCGCTCAAGCAGTCTTAGATCAAACATCTCTCATTCCACACCTTAATCCAGGATGCTTAACCCCTGTAGAACTCTCCATGCTGAAACCCTTGGCTGGTTCAATGGGACTCATGATTGAATCACTATCTACCAAGTTACTTGAAAAAGGCCAGCCCCATCATGGATCTCCAGACAAAGATCCAGCTTTTAGACTGAAGACTTTAATTGAGGCAGGCAAGCAAAATATCCCATTTACAACTGGGATACTAATTGGCATAGGAGAGACACGGCTTGACCGTCTTGAGTCTATTTACAAGGTTGCAGAATTGCATGAAGAATTTGGCCACATCCAAGAATTTATTGTTCAGAACTTTAAAGCCAAACCCGACACTCTCATGGTCAATCATCCTGAGCCATCTCTTGATGAGCTCATATGGACTATCGCTATGGCTAGGTTGATCTTGCCATCAAGTATTAGTGTTCAAGTGCCCCCCAACCTTAATGCCGATCATATGGATCAACTGCTGGTCTCTGGGATTAATGATTTAGGTGGCATCTCACCTGTGACAAAAGATTATGTGAATCCTGAAGCACCATGGCCTTTAATTGAAACTCTCGCCAAGAAAGCGTCACAATTTGGGCAGGATCTTCGTCCAAGAACTACCTTGTACCCAAATTTCTTTCCCACCTTAAATGATCATGTTTCTGGACCTATCGCAACCAAGCTTCTTCAAAGAGTTGATGCGTCATGTCTCATTCGATCCGATGACTGGCAAGCTGGCGTCAGTCAAGCTATTCCAAAACAAAGGACGCATTCTTTTAACACAGCTATTAAGGATGTAATTCATAAGGTTCAATTTGATCCTGATATCTCATCTGTTCAATCTTTACTTGAAGCTTCTGATGGAAATTTTCACTACATAGCTAGTGTTGCCAATGAACTAAAGCAATCGCTTCAGGGTTCCAAGGTTAGTTATGTAATCAATAGAAACATCAATTACACAAATATTTGTTCATTTAGCTGTAATTTTTGCGCCTTTTCTAAAGGAAAAGGTCACGATGATTTAAGGGGCAAGGCATACAACATCTCTCATGAAGAGATCGTGAGAAGGTCACTTGAGGCTATCGAAAGGGGTGCTACTGAAGTTTGCTTACAAGGTGGCATTCATCCTCATTACACCGGTCAAACCTATTTAGACATTGTGAGACATATTCGAGCTGCGGCGCCGACCATTCACATCCATGCATTTTCTCCGCTAGAGATTGATCATGGTCGCTCAACACTTGGTATTTCTACTGAAGATTTTTTACAAGAACTGAAAGCTGTGGGATTAAATTCTTTACCTGGAACAGCTGCTGAAATCTTACACGACGAGGTGAGGGCAAAAATATGCCCAGATAAACTCTCGTCCAATGAATGGATTGAAATAATTAAAACAGCACATAAAGTCGGTTTACCAACCACCTCAACGATGATGTTTGGTCATGTTGAGCGCATGTCACATGTAGCAGACCACCTTTTAAAACTAAGAAATATCCAACTTGAAACAGAGGGTATTACAGAGTTTGTCCCACTGGCTTTTGTCGCTCAAGAAGCTCCCATCTTTCGAAAGGGTCTCTCAAGATCAGGCCCAACCTTTAAAGAGTCTGTGCTTGTCCATGCCGTTGCCAGAATACTATTTTATAATTGCATCGATAATATTCAAGGATCTTGGGTAAAGATGGGTCTTCCAGGGCTCGAGTATTTGCTTTCGGCAGGAATCAATGACATCGGAGGTGTATTGATGAATGAAAGCATTACAAAAGCAGCTGGTGCATCCTTTGGTGATGAGTTAAGTCTTGCCAAGGTTTACGAAATTACTAACTCGCTTGGCTTGCATCTTGAGCAGAGAAATACCTTATATCAACCAATTAAATCAACTGTCCAAGACTCTATTCAGTCTTTGAATATACCCGTGATACCAATTATCAATGACTACATCAAACCAACAAGGGCTCAATGAATAAACAATTAAAAGACCTATCAATTATTCTTGTTGGATACACGGCTTGCATTTACTCGATGATTTTAACCAACAGCTTTATTGCGGAATCCTCGCCTCAAATGCATATTTTCTATAGGTTGTTCCTATGTCACGTCGAGGCAACTGTTGTGATTTATTTGTTTAGCGCCTTAACTAAAAATTCGAGTTGGTATGATGCCTTTTGGTCTGTGATTCCGGTTGTGCTTGTTATCTTATGCTGGATGGATGCTGATTCTGGCGGCAACAGCTCAAGAGCCTTGTTGATGATGGCTTGCTTGTTGTTTTGGTCAGTAAGATTAACTTTTAATTGGATGCGTTCGTGGGATGGCTTTGCTCATGAAGACTGGCGTTATGTGATGATGAAAGCCAAAGCCAGAAATAAGCTGCATTATTTTGCAATAGATTTTGGTCTTATTCATCTAATACCAACCATTTGTGTTTATCTCGCTTTATTGCCAATGAATTACGCTTACTTTTTTCATTCTGCAGACTTGTCTTGGATTGACTGGATGGCATTTATTATTTCAATCTCAGCTGTACTTATTCAGAGCATTTCTGATGAGCAGATGTATCAGTTCAGACATTCAGCCTCACTAAACAAACCACAAACTATGCAAAAAGGCTTATGGTTTTACTCCAGACATCCAAATTATTTTGGAGAAATAATATTTTGGTTTAGCTTATTTATATTTATTACTGGAGCAGGCCTTAAAATAGTATGGCTGATTATAGGCTCCATTGTCATGTATGCTTTAATAGCCATAGGGTCAGTTGCAATGATGGATAAACGCTCCTCAGAAAGGCGTTCTGATTATGGTCAATATCTGGCTGCTACGCCCGCTATATTTTTAAATCTATTAAAAAGGAAGAACCAATGAAATATTTTTACATTCTATTTATAATGCTTGGCTCTATTACCACCCTGAATGCAGAAACGCTAAGATCTGCTCTCGATCAAGATCTGCCTAGTGTAATGACAAAGGTCGTTGACTGGCGTCATTATTTTCATGCAAACCCAGAGTTATCCAATCGAGAGTTTAAGACTCAAGCATCAATTGTTGAGGCCCTCACTGCCATGGGACTAGAGCCCAACACTTCCTATGGTATGACTGGTGTTACTGCATTTATCCGTGGCCAAAATGCAGGCCCTCTAATTGCTTTGCGTGCCGACATAGATGGTTTACCGGTCACAGAAAAATTAAACCTACCATTCTCTTCAAATGTTAGAACCGACTATCAAGGAAACGATGTCGGAGTTATGCACGCTTGTGGTCATGATTCTCACATTTCTATTTTACTTGGAGTAGCTAATTTTCTAGCTAACAACACTGACAAACTCCAAGGTGATATTTTGCTGATTTTTCAACCAGCTGAAGAGGGCGCTCCTGCAGGAGAGGAAGGAGGGGCTGAGCTGATGCTTAAAGAAGGATTGTTTGATTCAGAAAAACCAGATGCCATATTTGGTCTGCACGTTTACAATGGTCCACACGGTGAAATTATGCTTAAGCCAGGACCTGCTATGGCATCAGCAGAAGCATTCCGCATAACAATTGAAGGTAAGCAAACTCATGGTTCTCGTCCCTGGGAAGGTGCCGATCCTATTGTTGCAGCTTTTAATGTAGGCACTACCATGCAAACAATTGTGAGCAGAAGACTTAATTTATTAGACAGCCAGGCTGTTGTATCAATTGGGATTATAAAAGCTGGAACTAGAAATAACATCATCCCATCCACTGCAATGTTGGAGGGGACCATTCGAACGTTTAAGGATGAATATGCTTCTAAAATTAGAGATGAAATTAAGCTAATAGCAGAAAATATTGCTGAAGCTCATCATGCAACTGCTAAAGTAGATTTTCAGATCTACGGTGGTTATCCGGTAACCTTCAATGATTTAGAGCTTTCAAAAAATTATGCAGACTCCTTGATTGAAGCTGCGGATGGATCTTATTTTGAATCTCCAGTTCCACGCACAGGCGCAGAAGACTTCTCATTCTTTGCTAAAGAAGTTCCAGGTCTTTTCTTTTTCTTAGGTGTTAACCCAGTTGGAGCAGATGCCAGTCCAACAAATCATTCCCCATTTTTCTATGTTGATGACGATGCGCTGGATACAGGTGTAAAGGCATTCGTAAATCTAGTAGAAGATTTTTCTACAGACTTTAATGCAGCGAATTAATCCTCAACACTCTATTAAATAATGCTCATAACAGAAGCAATGCAGATAGCCGTAACTCCAGTTTTTCTATTGACTGGAATAGGAGCCTTGCTAAATGTTATGTTTACAACATTAGGCAGGATCAAGGATAGACAAAGAATTCTTCTCGCCATTAAACATAAAGCCAATGCTGAAGATGCAAATGTTCTAGCAACTGCAATAAACAAATTATCTCAGAGGAGTGTTTTGGTTACTTGGTCTATTTGGCTTGCAAGTGGAAGTGCACTATTTGTATGCATTGTAATTATTGTATTATTTGCTGGCGCGATTGTAGCGATAGAGTTTTCAACAACCATAGCCTCACTTTTTATTATTTGCATGACAATGCTGGCAACCTCTCTTTTGTTGTTTGTTTACGAGGTTTTCTTGGCCACCAGATCAACCCATAAAAATGAAGACTCTTGCGAGGTCATTGTTGCAAAACTTAAGTAACTCAATACCTGAGGTTTTCTTTTAGTTCAGCTAAAAAAGGTTCGTAGTTTTTCCAATAATCCATCCCACTCTTGAATATGGGCTGCCTGACTTGCTCAGCGCTTGGAGTTTTAACCGATCTTTTGCTCTTATAGAATTCTAGACATGATTGCTCAAACGGTAGATTGCAATAATCAAGTATGCGATTTACGGAAGGCTCAAAATCATTTATCAGATCCTCGTAATTTAATGACAGGATGTCGCCAGGCAAAACTTTATTCCAATGATCCATTAACTCAACGTAGTTGTTGTAGTAAGTAGCTAAATCTTTGAGATCGTAGGTAAAATCTTGGCCTTCAGCAAATAATTGCTTATAACTTGAAAAACAAGCTGACATGGATGATCTTCGAATGTCTATAATTTTCGCATTTGGCAGTATTAACTTTATCAGGCCTATGTGTCTAAAGTTATTAGGCATTTTATCAATAAAAAATGGTTTGCCTGTCCTGAAGATTTTTGCATCCTCTATATATTTGTTACCAATTTCCTTTAAGTCTGGTTCAGAGAGCTTTAACAGGATCTCTGGGTACTTAGAGTCTGGATCTTGTGCCTTTCTTTGATTTAATTTATGAGCGGTAGAAATTATGTTGGGGAGCTCGTGGGTGCCTTCAACCAAAGAGTGTGATGCTAAGATTTGCTCAACAAGAGTGGAGCCAACTCTTGGAAGCCCTAAAATAAATATTGGCTCAGACGATTTGATGCCCCAGTCTTTTTTGATATCCATTAAATCACGGGTACATACGCGCATTTGGTTATTGCACTCTTCAATAAAATCATCCGCACTAAATAAAAGCTTTTCTTTTTTTAAGCTATTACCAAGTTGGTAGTGCTTGAATGATTCTGTATAAGACTTTTGGTCTTCAAGCGCCTTGCCTAAAGAGAAATGCATAAAAACTTTTTCATCCTTCGAGATATTTTGATCAGCAACCATCTTTGTGAGTCTGCTGACCTCCTCATCACTAAATTTATAAGTCTTTAAATTGGCTAAACTCCAATACGCATCACCAAAATATTTATCAGATGCATAAGCCTGCTGATATGAATGAATCGATTTTGGGATATCTCCGGATGTTTTATACAAATGACCTTTTGCTAGAAGCACATCTGTATTGTTTGGCTCCTTCTCTAAAATAGAATCATAGAGTTCAAGGGATTTTTTGTAATCATCAGTTCTAAACAGGGTAGTTGCCAAAAGTTTTTTTGCATTGATATTTTCTTTATCACCGGCATATAGCTCATTGGCATGATTAAGTGCCTCAGCATACTTCTGCCTTTTAATAAGAACCGTTATGTAATCAAATTTTAGCTTGATATTTGTTGGCTCAAAAATCAGTGATGTCTCAAGTAAGAACTCAGCATCATCATAGACGTATAAATCGGTTCCTATTTTCGCAAGAAGTCTCATGGCCTCAACGTCATGAGGCTCATCTCTCAAGTAACTCCTACACAAAGCATCTGCTTTCATGTACTTGCCTTCATGCAGAAAGCTTAAGACAGACTTAAGTTCCGGCGGAAGGCTTTTAAGATACATGATGTTCTCTTGAACATACTCAATAAGTACCGTATTTTCTTTTTCAATAGAAAGAATGCCAAGCCATGAAGCCTGTAAGGATGAATTGTGCCTAACAGCTCTTAGATAAGCTTTAAGAGCTTTTTGTGGATCAGTCACAAAGTAATTATGGCCAAATTCTTGAAAAGCTCTGCCATATGAAGGGTCGATTTGAATTAAACTATCTAAACAGAGCAATGCATTATTTCCATCGTTAAGGTACCTGCATAGCACCGACTTGAGGTAGTAATATTCTTTTTTTGATACCTCAAGAGCCTTAGATTCAAGGACCTCGAGAGCTTGACTAAAATCCCGATCAACCATTAAAGATTCTATCTTTTTGATTGTTTCTTCAGATTTATTCATTGAATGTTAATGGTATAGAAATAAAAAAGGCCAGTAAATCTGGCCTTTCTTGTAGTCTTTAAAACTAGAACCTATACGATGCTCTCATTCCAATATTTCTAGGACGATTTGTAGTTATTCTAGGGACATCATCCTGGTCATTGAAGTAAAGTTGAGCTCTTTCATCGGTAAGATTCCTTATGAAAAACTCAATCTGAGTATTATTGACTTGAACACCATATGCAAAATCTACTGTTCTGTAAGATTTTTGATTGTAGCGCTTATCTTTCTCAAGTGAACTAAATGATTCAGCTGCAGATTTAATTGCAAGCTGCGTATATGCAGGATATCCATTGAACTCAGAATCCTTTCGAATTCTTGTATTCCATTGAAAATCAGGAGAGAGAGGTAATTGACTTCCCACAGGAGCAATCTCAACTATCTGAGCTTTTATGCGCGTTACTTCGGTGTCGTTATAAGACATTGCAGCTGCAATTGAGATGTCATCAGCTGGGTACCAAAGCATGTCTGCTTCAATTCCACTAACATCAGCATCAGCAGCATTTTCAACGAATGTTAATATCGAAACATTCTTAGGATCAAATCTTGATACTTGAATATCAGTCCATTCAATATTGTAATAACTTGCATTTAGTCTCATAGAACCATCAAGTAAAAGTGTTTTAATACCAAACTCGATATTGATAACATCATCTGTCTTGTAGGTTAAAGGTACATCAGGGAACAATGGATTTGATGAAGCCTTGCCGCCACCTCTATTGAAACCACCAGGCCTATAACCCTCTGATCTTGTAAAGTAATACATAGTATCTTCTGTGGCTTTATAGCTAGCTGTAAATTTAGTAATTTCATCAGAAAGATTCAAAGGAGCCGTGCCATGTGGTGCCGCATCATAATTTCTTCCGTTAGAAACATTAGAGCCTCTGTAACCAAATTTTGATTGGCCTCTAAAGTCAAGATCTAAATCATACTTTCTAACTCCAACTAATAAATCTAGTTTATCAGTCATAGGGTAGGTCACTTCAGCAAAAAATGATGTCTGCTCTTCGGTTCTAAGGATGTCATTAAAGAACCTGTACTGAGATGCTCTAGGATTTGGATTACCTGCCCATGCACCTGGTATTGGCGAATTGGCAATGTAACCACCATAAGTTCCATTATTTGCAGCAGCTGAAAGAGTTCCCAAATAGCCATAATCATTTTGTGTCTTCAGTTCGCTTTCGTCCATAAAGACTCCAGCAGTATATGAAAATGGAAGCTCAGAAAATTCATTACTAGAAACTCTAAATTCATGAGTTGTTCTTTGATTCTCATCATATAGTTCAACTTGAACTGTTGCAGAGCCACAAACAGTGTAATCATAAGCGTTACAGACATAGTAGGGGAGATAAGCACCTACATTTGCATACCCACTATAATCAACCGTTTGATCTGCAGTCCTTTCAAGCAAAGAACCAGTGTATATAACGTCGAGGGCACCCATTCTGCCTTCAAGAGTAATCGAAGTTTGAGTAAATGAATCTTCTAGAGTGTCCTCAATGTATCTGCTAACTTTTAAATCGCCAATTGCTGGATCATAATCAAAAACTCCATCAGCTGTGATGTCTTGATCAATATGAGTAATGAGTAAGTCCCAATCATCGTTGATTGTATGAGCTGAAGATAGTCTAAAACCTTTATATGAGGAGTCATTAAAATCTTCTTCAACTAAAGCTGTATTTTTATCTTCTTGAAAAGTTGCAGTGGAATTAAAACTTCCTCTACCCTTACCACTCCATGTTCCAGGAACATTATCTATATAACCACCTGTTTTGGTTTGGTACACAACCCCTCTAACTGCCCAGCTTTCGCTCATAGGCACATTTATAAAACCATCAAATGCTGAACTACCTTCGCCATTGTCAGTATCAAAAAGTGAGCCATTAAAGCCGCCCTCTAAAACATCAAATTTCGGTTTGTTTGTAATAAGTCTAACTGTTCCTGCTTGTGAACTTGCACCAAAGAGTGTTCCTTGGGGACCGGCTAGAACTTCGATTCTCTCCATATCTGCTACGTAGACATCTAAATTTCTTCCTGGTACTTGGATTGGCTGTTCATCTAAGTACAAAGCTACGTTTGGTGAAGAGCCCTGAGCTGCAGATAAAAATACGTTGACTGGATCTACTGCCATCCCTCGTATATAAATAGTTGATTGACCTGGACCTCTTCCGCCAGAAGTAACGTTAGGAAGGTATTCAATGTACTCATCAAAATTTGTAACATTCATTGCTTTTAATGTTTCTTCAGTAAGAGCTGTCACGGTGATTGGTACATCGCTAGCATTTTCTTTTTTCTTTGTTGCTGAAACAACAACTTCTTCAATTTGCTTGCTTTGTGATTCCACGGACTGTGGAAAAATAGCTGCTGCTAATCCGAGCATTCCAATCTTTGTATTGGCTAATAAATGCTTGGTCTGACTCTTATGCTCGTTCAAAAAATTACTTATAAAATTCATTGGATCCCCTTTTTTTGTTGATTGATTTAGTTTGATAAACAGCGGAAATTGATCTTCAGAGTATTCGTCCTGAAAGAGGAAAATAGAAGAAAGGCACTGCTTATAAAATTAAACATTGCTAATACCATAACAAATGAGACGAAGAATCAAAGGGCAAATGACAATAAACAGCGTTTATTTTTCCTAACAGTTATGAATCGGTAAATTTGGTAGACTACAGCTCGTGTTAAATAATATCGCTCCAAGAAGGTTTTTTATCTCGCTAATTCTAATAGCTGTATTTGTTGTATGGACGTTATCTAATCTTGAATTTGCATCTCAGCTCTTCGTTAAGCTTCAACAAGATATCTCTAATTCATTGGGTTGGTTTGTTATCTTAGCAGCCAATTGTTTTGTGCTGTTTGTCGTGTACTTAGGATTTAGTAAATTTTCTCACATCAAACTCGGTGGGGAAAATGCTCAGCCTGAATTCTCATATCTAAGTTGGACGGCCATGCTTTTTAGTGCTGGTCTTGGAATAGGGCTATTGTTTTATGGTGTTGCAGAACCCATCATTCATTTAAGCTCTGTCCCTTCGTCTGGAGCTGACACTTCAATTGCCGATAGGGCTAATCGCTCAATGAATCTTACTTTTCTGCATTGGGGATTTCATGGTTGGTCCATCTACGCAGTGGTAGGCCTTTGTTTTGGTATTAGCACTTACAATCTTAAAAATCCTTTCAGGGTTAGTGCGATGATTGATAATCGCTTTACTAACCATGCGGCTGGAAGAATTGCTATTGATGTTTTGGCTATCTTGGCTACTATTTTCGGTATTGCAACTTCATTAGGCTTGGGTGCCACCCAAATCAGCACCGGCTTGGACTACCTAAATATCTTAGATCAATCATTTTTAAGCAAAATTTTAATAATTATTTTTATAACCATCTTAGGTTTAATTAGCGTGATGTTGGGTCTGAACTCAGGCATCAAAAAACTATCAGAAATTAATATAGCTCTTTGCATTTTGCTCATTAGTGCAGTATTCATTTTGGGTCCTTCCAGTTTTATTATGAATGGGATTATTCAGAATATTGGATCTTACTTGCAAAACTTCTTAAGCCTTGCAACTTGGTCGGAAACATATAGCAACACCACATGGCAAAATTCATGGACCTTATTCTATTATTCATGGTGGTTTGCATGGTCACCCTTTGTTGGACTTTTCATTGCAAGAGTTTCCTATGGTAGAACTATTAAGGAGTTTATTCTTGGTGTGGTTTTTGTTCCCTCAATCATGGTGTTTATCTGGATGGGTACTTTTGGTAATGCTGCAATTTTTCAAGAATTTTTTACAGATATTAATCTATCGGATTCAATCAATGCAGATATCTCCATTGCACTCTTCTCTTTCTTGGAGCAATTTCCCCTGTCTAAAATATTAATGGGTTTATCTCTGCTAATTATTGTAACGTTTTTTGTGACCTCATCTGATTCTGGGGCCTTGGTTACATCAATGCTCTCTTCCTCTAGTGACGTTAATATGACAGAGGATCCTCCGATGTTAGCAAGAGTTGTTTGGGCTGTTTCTTTAGGTGTTTTGGCAGCTGCTCTTTTAGCAGGAGGAGGCCTTGAAGCTCTTCAGACCTCTGTTCTAGTTACAGGAATACCATTTATAGTCATCATAGGATTTGCTTGTAAAAGTCTTTTAGGAAGGTTGGAAAAGCTATCTAAGTAATTGCCCTAACGGTTCTACCGGTTAAAGATTTTCAAAACCAAGAACATTATCACCGCAAATAAGACCATTAAAATTAATGGGTGTTTACCTAACTTCGCAGCGAGCTTTTTTGGTAAAAGCCATATAGTCAAAAGAGAGCAAGATATAAGCCCCAATGACCAAAGAAAATTCTCTAATTGCGATAATAATTCAGTCAGCATGATTTTTGATATTCATAATTAAGAATATTATTATATAGATTCAAAATTTAATTTAATGCCCATGCCATTTAAAAATTAGTCTATGATTTAATGTCTATTCAATGCAAACGATTGGCATGAAAAAAGGAGATTTATATGAAATGGAATTATGAATATGATGTTGTGGTTGTTGGTTCTGGCAATGGTGCTTTAACAGCTGCTTTATGCAGTCATGATGGTGGTGCAAAAACCTTGGTCATTGAGAAGAGTGATCAATATGGAGGGACATCAGCAACCTCTGGTGGCGGAGTATGGATACCAAACAATAGATATGCAGTAGCCGCTGGAGCGAATGATTCCTCAGAAGATGCAAGAAATTATATAAACAGTGTCTCTCCTCCAGGTCAAATAAAGGATGAATTAGTAGAAACCTACATTTCAGAAGGTCCGCGGATGATTGATTACTTGCATGAGAACTCTCAGGTTAAGTACAAAGATCTGCCTCACTACCCTGATTATTTCCCGGACAACCCAGGTGGCAAAGGTGGCAGTAGATCAATCGAACCAGAACCTGTGTTCGGAACAGAGCTGGGCGATGACTTAAGTAAGTTAAGAGGGCAGCACCCACAAACTTCTTTCACCATGGGTCCTATCAATATGAATTTTACTCAAGTGGAGGGAGCTTTATTGCTGGGTGCTTTGCCTGGTTGGAAGTCTCTATTTATGAAATTATTTGCTAAGTACATTTTAGATATTCCTATGCGGGTGAAATGGGCCTGGAAAGACAGGAGATTAACTATGGGCAATGCTGGTGTTGCAAGACTTCTTTTGTCTTTAAAAGATCGAGAGGTAGATATATGGACCAACACAGGCATGACATCTTTAATAGATAAAGGTGGGGAAGTTATTGGCATTGTTGCTGAAAAGAATGGTGAGCAAATAAACATTAAGGCTAATAAAGCTGTTATTTTAGCCTCTGGTGGATTTGAAAAAGATCAATCTCTAAGAGATAAGTATTTGCCTAAACCGTCAAAATCAGAATGGAGTGCTGCAAACGTTCACAACACAGGAGATGCTCTTAAGTCTGCGTTAAACCTTGGTGCCGATACTCACCAAATGGATACTGGCTGGTGGTCTACTGTGATGAAAGTACCTGGAGAAGAAAAGGGCTGGTTATCAATGGTTGATAAATCCATGCCTGGTAATTACACGGTTAATAAAAACGGCGAGCGATTCTCCAATGAGTCGCAAAATTATGTCAGCTTTGTAAATGACATGTTTTCAAAATACGCGGAAGGTAATCCTTGTGCGCCATGCTTTATGGTTTTTGATAGTGCATTTAGAAAAAGCAGACCTTGTGGCCCATTGCTTCAAAGCTCAATGCAGCCCGATTCAATGATTCCAAAGGAATGGTGGACACCTTCTTTCCTATCTAAAGCAGATACCTTAGAAGAGCTTGCTGAAATAGCTGGCATCAACCCAGAGGGCCTTATTGCCACACAGGCCAAAGTGAATGAGTACTCAAAAACTGGAATTGATCTTGATCTCCATAGGGGCGATAGTAAATACGATCGTTACTATAGTGACCCCACTGTGAAACCCAATCCATGTCTAGCACCTCTCAGTAAAGGCCCCTATTACTGCATGGTTTTATACCCAGGTGAGATGGGAACTGCTGGTGGTCTGGTTATTGATACCAAGGCTCGAGTTCTCAAGGAAGATGGCTCTGCTATAAAAGGATTGTACGCTTGCGGTAATTGCGCAACAGCTTTGCTGCCTACATACCCAGGTCCTGGATCAACACTAGGTCCAGCTATGACGTTTGCTTATTTAGCAGCCAAGGACATCACAGGCGCAAATTTTTAATGGATTTCACTGGTAAAACTGCTCTTATTACAGGTGCTGGACAAGGAGTAGGCAAAGGCATTGCTGAAGCTCTTGCTTCCTACAATTCAAATGTTGTCTTAGCTGGAAGAACTTTATCTAAAGTTCAATCCGTAGCAGATGAAATCAATGCAAAGGGTGGAGCTGCTTTGGCTATTGAGTGTGATGTTAAGAATCTTCACTCAATCGAGCAAGCCGTTCTCCAAACCGTTGATCATTTTTCTGGTCTTCATATACTTGTTAACAACGCACAAGAAGTGCCTCTTGGAAACTTACTAGACGTTGATGATGAGTTATTTACTAAAGGATGGGAATCTGGCCCATTGGCCACCCTTAGGTTCATGAAGATTGCCTATCCCCACCTTAAAGGTGACGGTAAAATTATTAACCTCGCCAGCTCCTCTGCTTTAAGACCAGATTCAAATGGATATGGGGCTTACGCTTCTGTCAAAGAGGGAATTAGATCGCTCTCAAGAGCAGCAGCAGTTGAATGGGGCGGCGATAATATTCTTGTGAACTGCATCATGCCACTTGCCAAATCTGTTGGTATGGAATGGTGGATGAGCGAGCGACCAGAAGAAGCCCAGGCATTTGTTAATACCATACCCCTAAGAAAAGTTGGTGACTGCAAAGATGATATTGGAGAAGCGGTTTGTCATTTATTGAGTGATGGTATGTCTTACATCACAGGCTCAACCATAATGATTGATGGCGGTCAGGCCTACTTAAAATAACTTAAGGAGAAAAAAATGGATCACTTGCAAAAGCTTTTAGACATTGAGGAAATTAAAAATATTAAACATAAGTATTGTCGAGCGATTGATATGGCTGATTTTCATATCCTCGAGGACATTCTTGCTGAGGACATCACGATCGATTATCGAGGTGGTACTTATCGATGGCAAACTGAAGGCAAGCAAACCATTATAGAGAGCTTACGTGCTGCTTTTCATAGTGAAGCTTGTGCTATGCATACCGTTCATCACCCTGAGATTGAAATCCTTTCCCAAACTGAAGCCACTGGTAAATGGTACTTACAAGATGTCTTTTATAATTTTGATCATCATTCTGTAACTCAAGGTACAGCCCTTTACATAGACCGATACATCAAGCTTGATGGCAAATGGCTTATTCACCATTCAGAATATGATCGAATTTGGGAAGAATCCTCACCAGTCAATCCAGATACTAAATTTACTAAAATAATGCTGCAGCATAAAGGTATAACCAAATAGGAGAACTCATGAAGGATTTAGTTCAAAGCGCACTCAATGGTTATGTAAAATCTTACAAAGACAATGATAAGGATTTATTTTTGAGCCTGTGGGATTCTTCAGCAATTTTCGAGGACCCTGTTGGTACAAATCCCTGTAAAGGCATTGAAGCCATATCAGAGTTCTGGGATTTTGGTCATGTTCCAGGAATGACCATCACACCGACCCAGGTAGAAACGGTTGTTTGTGGTAGTGAAGGTATCTTAAAGGCTGTGATGGAGGTTAGAAACATCTCTGACAACTCAGGAATGGATATTGCAATCGTCGATCACTTTGTGATCAATAATGAGGGTAAGATTCTAAGTGGTCGAGCGTTTTGGGATGAAGGGTGTATTTCTCAACCAAGCACTTCTACGACCCTAGAAATAAACTTGGATGAATTTAAAAAGAGGGGCTAAAATGACAC
>ENA-ORXF01000922-ORXF01000922.1-marine-metagenome-genome-assembly--contig:-NODE-922-length-20008-cov-6.261000_pt1 | contig 20008 bp, 21 predicted proteins | sample MGYA00237864_ERZ511476 | MGnify/ENA primary metagenome ERZ511476 (study PRJEB26306, sample SAMN06343908) | marine metagenome | isolation source: coastal waters | place: Atlantic Ocean: West Antarctic...
CAAATCATGCCGCTGATTGATGGTACTATTTACATTTCACGCTTTAACTACACCCAGGCAAGCATGTTCTCGTTAATCAACGACCAGCTTGAACGAGGCTTGATAAAAAATGTCAGCGTAGTGTTGAACGATGTAGGGCAGCAAGCAGGCTACGGCTACGGCTACGGCTACGGTTATGGCTATGGCTATGGCTATGGCTATGGTTACGGCTACTATCAAGATGATAAGAGCTAAAGGTGTTGAAAGTTCCTGAGGGCGCAGGTAAGAATTGGTATGTCCTTTATACCAAGCCCAGAAACGAAAAAAAAGTAGCGGAGCGCCTCACTGTTGCCGGTTACACGGTGTACTGCCCACTTCACAGAGTGCGCAGACAATGGAGCGACCGGATCAAAACTGTGGAAGAGCCGCTGTTTAGAAGCTACGTATTCATTCAAATTGAAGATGCCAAAAGGGACGAAGTCTTTGCCTACCCTGGAACGGTGAGGTACCTGTTTTGGCTGCGCCGTCCAGCTGTTGTTCGCCAATCTGAAATAACCACCATCCAAAAGTGGCTGGGGGAGCAGGATCATGAGCATATTGATATTTCCCAGATCATGCCTGGAGATTACCTGCGGATCACTTCTGGACAATTCGCTGGCGAAGAGGCCATACTTCTGGACCGAACAAATTCTAGAGTTATCGTTCAGCTTAAAGAACTGGGCATCCAGCTCTCCCTGTCCTTATCTAATAACGATCTCATGGCGCTGTAAAGCGCTCAAATGCAATCAATGGTTATCAATATTGGTAACGAGTAAGTTTTTTACTCAAAGTTATGCTATCGTATTCTCTTCACTATTATCTTTGTATTCCAAACCAGTGAACTAGAGGATCTTGTATTCTCTTCTTTGCGACCAGCCAACCTGTGAGCCTAGCTTCTTTAAAGTATTCTTTAAAGAATATCCTGGGACTCACAGCAGCGAAGCTGTGAAAAGCCACACCATCTGTTTTGAACCTCTTAGGACCTCTTATTACTTCTAAAACCCGCCTGAAGCTCTTATCGCGCTTCTTTCTCAATCAAAATTTGAGCGGGTACCTCCAAGGACTCTCCAAGGAGCTCGAAGAAAACACCAACAGCATACGGGTAGAACTTAACCGCCTCGAAGAGGCTGGAATGCTTAATTCTACTCTTGAAGGGCGTCGCAAGCTTTACCGCGTTAACACCCTTCACCCCCTAGCCTCTGATATAACCTCCATCGTGAGAAAGGTTGCTGGCATTGATACCGTCATAGACCGCGTTGTAGAAAACCTTCTTGGGTTAAAGCAGGTATGGATTTGCGGGGACTTAGCCCGCGGCGTTGCGGATAGTAGCATTGATTGTATACTTATTGGTGAAGAGTTAGACGCAGCGTACATCGCTGGACTCAGCGACAAGGTGTATAAGCTATTAGGCAAGAAAGTAAATACTCAGGTAATGGAAAAAATCAAGGGCGAGATGGTGAATGGTTGTCTGCTGGTCTGGGAAATTAACACTGAAGGATGATTTCCCAATTGAAAAAAGCATTAGGGATAAACAACAGCGAAAAACAAGGGAAGGTTATGCTAGTGAAGAGTGATCTTGAAAACCTTTTGAAGGAGAAAACTGCTTGCTACCGCTTTGTTAAAGAGGGAATAACTAAACAATAATAATGAAGGACTACCGGTGGTAGTCGAGAAAATAGAATTAAGTGATACCTAAAAAAACTAAAATATACATAGCAGGTCATAAAGGAATGGTAGGTTCCGCGGTTTGGCGAATTTTAGCCAATAAAGGATATTCTAATTTAATTGGGAAGACCAGTAAAGAACTTGATTTAACAAATCAACAAGCCGTTACTGATTTTTACAATCAAGAACAACCAGAAGTAGTTATTGATGCAGCAGCAAAAGTTGGAGGGATTCTTGCTAATAATGATTTTCCTTACCAATTTTTAATGGAGAACATGCAGATTCAAAACAATTTAATAGATGGGGCTCACAAGGCAGGTATTGAGAAATTTATATTTTTAGGAAGTTCTTGTATCTATCCAAAATTTGCAAAACAACCTTTAAAAGAAGAATATTTACTAACAGATTCTTTAGAGCCCACAAACCAGTGGTATGCCTTGGCCAAAATCACAGGAGTAATGTCCTGTAAGGCTATTAGAGAGCAGTTTAAAAAAGATTATGTTAGTTTAATGCCTACAAACTTGTACGGCACTCATGATAATTTTGATTTGCAAACTTCTCATGTATTACCGGCAATGTTGCGAAAATTTCATGAGGCTAAACTTGCAGGACATAGCCCAGTAACACTTTGGGGTAGCGGAACTCCAATGAGGGAGTTTTTATTTGTTGATGATATGGCAAAAGCGGTGTTGTACGCCCTAGAAAATAAACTGCCAGAATATTTATATAATGTAGGCTCTGGTATAGACGTTACTATTAGAGAATTGGCCCAGACCATACAAAAAGTAACAGGCCATACCGGTGAGATTGTCTGGGATGCATCAAAGCCAGATGGAACTCCAAGAAAACTAATGGATGTTTCTAAATTAAAAGAAATGGGTTGGGAGTATACCACAGAGTTAGAAGAAGGCATCCAAAAAACCTATGCTTGGTTTTTAGACAATATAGACAGTATAAAAGAAGTGAAGTTAACCTAGGTTTAGACCTAGACCTAGACCTAGACAAAGACATTGCGAGATTTTAGAAAATATGATATTTGGATAGATAGCATGGAGCTTGTTGATAATGTTTATACTTATGCAGAAGCTTTTCCTAAAACTGAAAAATATGGATTAAGTTCACAGATAACAAGATCTGCTGTTTCAATCCCCTCAAATATTGCAGAAGGAGCATCTAGAAACTCAGAAAAGGATTTTGCAAGGTTTTTGGAAATAGCATTGGGATCGGCATTTGAACTAGAAACACAGTTAATTATTACCAGTAAAAGAAAATATGTATCTCAAGAGGGTTTAGAGCAAACGGTTAATAAACTTTCGAGTTTACAGAAAAAAATTTACGGACTAAGAAGAAAAATTACAAATTAAAAGACAAAGACAAAGAAAAAATAGTCTATGTCAAAGTTTGGGTCAATGTCATTTTTTGAAACAAAAAATATGAAAGTTGCATTAATTACAGGAATTACAGGACAAGACGGCTCTTATTTGGCCGAGCTTTTGTTAGAAAAAGGGTATATGGTACATGGTATAAAAAGAAGATCCTCTCTTTTTAATACCGCGCGTATAGATCATTTATACCAAGACCCGCATGATCCCAATCAAAGATTAAAATTGCATTATGGAGACCTTACAGATGCAATGAACCTAACGCGCATCATTCAAGAATGCCAGCCAGATGAGATTTACAACCTTGGAGCAATGTCTCACGTAGCGGTATCTTTTGACACACCAGAATATGTGGGTAATGTAGACGGCCTAGGTACGTTAAGAATACTAGAGGCAGTACGCATTTTAGGACTAGAGAAAAAAACAAGAATATACCAAGCATCCACCTCTGAGCTCTACGGTGGTATGCCAGAGAATAAAAACGACAAAGGTTTTTATGATGAGTCATCACCTTTTTACCCAAGGTCTCCCTATGGTGTGGCCAAAATTTATGGTTTTTGGATTACAAAAAACTACCGCGAAGCTTATAATATGTTTGCGTGTAACGGTATACTATTTAATCATGAATCTCCAAGAAGAGGAGAAACCTTTGTAACAAGAAAAATAACGCGCGCTGTCTCAAAAATAGCACTTGGCCTGCAGGATAAATTTTATCTAGGTAATCTAGAGGCCAAGCGTGATTGGGGCCATGCCAAAGATTATGTACGCATGATGTGGATGATACTGCAGGCAGACCAGCCAGAAGATTGGGTGATTGCTACGGGGGTTACCACCACAGTTAGAGATTTTGTAAGTATGGCTTTTAAACAGGTAGGTATTACTTTAGAGTTTAAGGGTGAAGGTGTTGATGAGAAGGCATTTGTAAGGGCTTGTAGCAAGCAAGAATTTCAGTTAGCAATTGGCAAGGAGGTGCTCTCTGTAGACCCTACTTACTTTAGACCCACAGAGGTAGATCTTCTTATTGGAGACCCATCTAAAGCCAAAAACAAACTAGGCTGGGTGCCAGAGCATGACTTGGCTTCTTTGGTGAAAGACATGATGCAAAGTGATATAGACCTCATGAAAAAAGATGTTACCTTACTAAATGCAGGTCATGAAATTTTAAAACAAGCAGAGTAAGAATGTTTAAAATATTTGTCTATGAAAATTAAAAACATTTGCTGTATTGGCGCGGGATATGTAGGAGGCCCTACCATGGCGGTGATAGCACAGAAAAACCCAGGTATTATTGTAACTGTTGTAGATCTTAACACCCAACGTATACAAGATTGGAATGATCCAGATTTAAACAAACTGCCTATTTATGAGCCGGGTTTAGATACTGTAGTAGCAGAAGCTCGTGGGGGTAATTTATTTTTCTCTACTGATGTTGACACCGCTATAGATAATGCAGAGATGATTTTTATCTCTGTAAACACCCCTACCAAAACCTATGGAGCCGGCAAAGGTATGGCCGCAGATTTAAAATATGTTGAGCTGTGCGCTAGACAAATAGCACGCGTTGCCACTACAGACAAAATTGTGGTAGAAAAATCTACCTTGCCTGTAAAAACTGCAGAGGCCATACAAAGCATTCTAGATAATACCGGTAATGGTGTAAATTTCCAAATACTCTCCAACCCAGAGTTTTTAGCAGAAGGTACCGCCATGAGAGATCTAGCCGTGCCAGATAGAGTACTTATTGGTGGTAACCAGACCAAAGAGGGAAAAGAGGCTATCGCTGCTCTGGTTAATGTATACAGCTCTTGGGTAGCCAAAGAAAACATATTAACCACCAATTTGTGGTCTTCAGAGCTGTCTAAACTAACTGCAAATGCCTTTTTAGCCCAGCGCATATCTTCTATCAACTCCTTGTCTGCCCTTTGTGAATCAACGGGAGCAAACATATCTGAGGTTGCAAAGGCCATTGGTATGGATTCTAGAATTGGTCCTAAATTTTTGCAGGCTTCTGTTGGCTTTGGAGGATCTTGTTTCCAGAAAGATATTTTAAACTTAGTGTATATTTCAAAATCTTTAGGCCTCACAGAAGTTGCAGATTACTGGCACCAAGTAATTATAATGAACAATTACCAAAGAGAGCGTTTTGTAAAAAACATGATTAAAACCATGTATAATACTGTTTCTGGTAAGACCATCGCTTTTTTGGGTTGGGCCTTTAAAAAAGACACCAACGATACTAGAGAGTCTGCAGCTATATATGTAGCTGACATGCTTATAGAAGAGCAGGCCACCATTAAAGTGTATGATCCTAAAGTTACTGGCACCCAGATGCTAGGTGATCTTGATTATTTAAACACCCGCTCAGAGAAAGAAAACGCAACGTATTTGCAAACAAATGACGACCCATACAAGGCCATAGAAGGTGCACACGCCCTAGCAGTACTTACAGAGTGGGATGAGTTTATTTCTTTAAACTGGCAGGCTATCTATGATACCATGCAAAAACCCGCTTTTGTGTTTGACGGGCGTAATATTCTAGACAAACAAAAACTGGAGGCTATTGGTTTTGTGCATACATCTATAGGGAGTTAATTATGGAATCAAAAAAAATACTTGTTACAGGAGCAGCTGGTTTTATTGGCTATCACCTATGTGAGGCGCTTATAAAACAAGGACATCGTGTTATTGGCTTAGATAATATTAATGATTATTATGATGTTAATTTAAAGTATGCCCGCCTTCATGAGCTAGGCATACAAAAAAAGGCTGCAATGGTATTTTCTGAAATAACAGAGAGCACAATCCACGGCCCTAACATGCAATTTATACGGCTTAATCTTGAAGATAGAGAGGCCTTGCCAAAATTGTTTAAGACATATAATTTTGACATGGTGTGCAACCTAGCCGCGCAAGCTGGTGTGAGGTACTCTATAGAAAATCCAGAAGCCTATATAGATAGTAATGTTACTGGCTTTTTAAATATTTTAGAATGTTGCCGCCATCATAATATAAAACGCCTAGTATATGCTTCCAGCTCTAGTGTGTATGGTAATAGTGATGATACACCTTTTAAGGAGACTGCAAATGTAGACCAGCCAATTAGTTTATATGCAGCCACAAAAAAAAGCAATGAGCTCATGGCGCATACCTACAGTCATTTATATAATATTGAAACTATTGGCTTACGCTTTTTTACTGTTTACGGCCCCTGGGGTAGGCCAGATATGGCCATGTTTTTATTTACAGATGCTATTATAAACAATATGCCCATAAAGGTATTTAATAATGGTAATCTCTCCAGAGACTTTACCTACATAGATGACATTACCTCTGGTGTTGTAAATACTCTTTTAAAAGATTCTAAAAATGATAGCTTATACAAACTATATAATATCGGTAACGGCTCCCCAGTACAATTACTGGATTTTATAGTGTCTTTAGAAAAAGTGCTAGATATTACTGCCATAAAAAAGATGTTACCCATGCAAGCAGGAGATGTACACCAAACTTTTGCAGATACTACCAGCTTAGTGAGAGATTATAATTACAAACCACAAATAGCAGTAGATAATGGAATCAAGGCTTTTGTATCATGGTATAAAGGTTTCTATAACAAATAATTACATTGAGCTTAGATACAATAAAACAAAACTATAAAACAACAAAAACCAACGAGAGCTCTTGCACGGCCATAAAGTCTATTTTTATAGAGAAGAGTTGTTAAATAATTGGTTTTTAGTTAAATAATTTTTATTTACTTATAATTGAGTTTACAAAAAAAATCATTTTACACAGGTTTAACCAAAATTTTAGGAATTGGATTGAGTTTTATTGTCCAATTTGTAATAACTCCTTTTATTTTAGGTTCTCTAGGAAAAGAATTGTTTGGTGTATATACTATTATAAATAAGATGCAAGGTTATGTTTCAGTTGTTGACTTAAGACCTACTGCAATTTTAAGGTTCAAGCTAGCAGCTACCCAAAATAGAAAAAACATCCAATCTAATAATGAATATATAGGTTCTTCTTTAATAATTTCCGTAATACTTTTCCCTTTTATAATACTCGTTGGGTATTTTTTAAGTTTAGGGTTTGGACATTATTTCAAAATTGAAGAACAATATATGGCAGTTGGAAAAACCGCTATTATTATCTTATCAATATTTATTGGAATTAAGGGATTTTTAGGTGTTCCTGAAGCTATAATTAGAGGTAATAATGCAGAATATAAACTCTTTTTTATCGAGCCATTAAGGTTAATAGTGTACTCTCTCTTTGTGTATGTATTAATTAATAATGGCTTTGGAATACTAGGCTTAATAACAGCAATTATTATTGCCGGATTTTTTGATTTTATTTTAAAATTAGTTTTACAAAGAAAATTATATCCTTTATTAAAACCAGTACTTCCAGATAAGACCAAGATAAAAGAGTTTACAGGGAAAGGTTCCTGGTACCTATTGTCTTCATTAGGTTCTCAAGTAATCAATACCTTTGATATAATGATAATTGGTGTAACAATTGGTGCAAAAGCTGTTACTATATATGCTTTATCAAAAATGATGATTTTTAGGGTTTCAGAGTCATTTGCATCAGTTTTAGGTGCTATTACGGCCAGTATCGGTCATTTGATTAGTGATAAAAACATTAAAAAACTTATAGAAATAAGATATAAATTGTTAAGGTATAATATTTTATTTGGAAGCTTAATTATCACTTATTTTGTTTGGTTTAATAGTGCATTTGTTAGTTTGTGGGTAGACTCTTCAAATTATATTGGAGAAACGGGAAATGTTTTATTGTGCTTTGTTGGTATGTTTACATTACTTTGTTTGAGTAATGAAATTTTTATTAACTCATTACAACTTTTTAAACAGAAATCAAGAATATTATTAATTACGGTTTTTGTCTTTTTAATTACGGCATATTTCTTTTCCAAACAATTTGGTATACAAGGTATTGCTATTAGTCTTTTAATTTCCAAAGCATTTCAATGGATTTGTTATGAAGTATTATTACAAAAATCTATTTTAATTAAAGGATCAAATGTTATAAAAAGTAATTATGAGACAATTATATTACTTCTGTTTATTTTAATTTTAAGGTTATTTGTTTTCAAACTTGATATTTATACATGGTTTGAATATTTAATACAATCCTTTATGTTTTTCGCTTTATATGCTCTACTTGTGTTTTTATTCATTATAAATCAAACGGAGAAAAAAATAATCTATCATTTTTTAAAACTAAATGCATAACAAAATTTTAATAGTTGGAAATTTTAATTGGTATTTTTATGAAGATGCTTTAATAGAAGGCTTAAAAGCACTTAATACTGAGGTTTTAAAATTTAATTTAAAAACTTTTGACTTTAAATCCAAGATTTTAAATTATAAAGAACTAAAAAATTGTAACAATAATTTATTGAGTTTTGTAAAAGAAAACCAACCTGATGCCATTTTCTTTTATAGAACTAATGAGGTCATACCTGCAACATTAAAAAAGATAAAAAAGGTATCGCCTGTAACTAAAATCTTGTTCTATAATAATGATAACCCATTCTTTGGTTTCAAGAATAAAATAAAATATTTCCTATATTTAAACTGCTTAAAACATACTGACATTACATATGTTTACAGACCATCTAATATAGAAGATGCTAGAAAATGGAAAGCCAAAAAGATACTCTTATTGTACCCGCATTATTGTACAAAACTTCATGTAGGTAAAAAAACAGAGTATAAAGATAAAATTAACGATATAGTTTTTGTCGGACACTATGAAAAAGATAGAGGAGATTATGTTAATGCTTTAATTACAGCAAATATTAATATTAAAGTTTTTGGACCCGGTTGGGATGCTATTTCAAAAACATTAAATTGGCCTGATAAGATTGTAAATGAGCCCGTTTATGGCAATGATTATCGAAAAACAATTTCAGAATCTAAAATGGCACTTTGTTTTCTTTCAAAGATTAATAATGATGTTTACACTAGAAGAAATTTCGAAATACCCGCAATAGGGACAATTGTCGTAAGTGAATTCACTAAAGAACTATCGGAATTATTTATACCCAATGAAGAGATTATATTGTTTAATGATGTAAAAGATTTAGTTACTCAAGTTAAATCACTTTTAGTGGATGGTAGTTTTCTCAAAAGATTAACTTTAGCGGCACAGGATAAAGTTAAAAATGGAGCTCACTCAGAATTGGATAGAGCAATACAGATACATAATGATATCTCAGAGTTAAATTGATGAATAAAAAAATTCTTTATTTTTATATTTTTTGCATTATATTTTTTGCGGACTCATATATTTTATTACCATGGATAAGGCCCATAACAATTTTAAATTACATGTTAATATTTGTTAACTTATTTTCAAAAAAGACGGTATTAAATAAAAAAATTAAAGGGCTTCAGTTTATATTTTTTCTTTTTATAATTTTTACTTTTACAGTTGATTTATATCAGAACGATATACAAAAAGCTTTTTCTTCCCTAGTAACACTCACGCCATTACCAATAATTTTAGGCATAATTAGCAAACAAAAAGAAAACTTCAGGATAGTACTTTTTTATGCTCAATGGTATATAATTTACAATTGTTTTTTTGCATTATTACAATTTTCTGGTTTTTATGTAACAGCTGGAGAGTTACTAGCAAAATTACCTCTTTTAGATGTTGATCATGGATTTGCAACCGATTTTAGTAACCAAGGTCTTAGAACCAGTGGTGCTTCCTATAGCTCTATTGGTTTTGCTTGTAATTTAGGGGTTATATTTATTTTTTTCTATTATTTTAAAATTGAAAGTATACTAAGTAAAAAGAAAAGAATTTTTTATTTGTTTATAATTGTGATTTTTATAATTTTATCACAGACAAGATCTGTTATATTTGCACTAATACCAGTAATATACTTGACAAATCTAATTGTTAATAAAACTAACTTTACTAATGCATTAAAACTTTCTTTCTCGATTTTATTAGTATCTCTAAGTATAATAGTTTTACTACCTTCAATAAAACAATCCTATCCTAGGTTATTTCTAACCCTTGAAGAAGATGGTTCCGTCATTCATAGAATTCAAGCTAACGTATACGGAACAGTGGGTACTTTTTATCTTTCTCCTTTTATTGGAATGCCAATTTCCGAGTCTTTAACTGCTATGAATTATGGTTATAATAAGTTAGGGCTTTTTATAGGTGATTATTACTTTGATCGTGTTACACAGCATAATCAGCCAGCATATTTTTTTAGATATTATGGGTTTATTGGTCTTCTTTTTTTTGTTTTGATTTATACAAAAATGTTTCAAATTGGTTTGTCAAGAAGGTTAGATTTGAATAAAAAAGCACTTTTTGGCATACTACTTTTCTATCTTATTTATACTTTATCACATAATAATAAAATAACTACAGATTATTATTTGTGGATATTTATAGCATTACAATTCGAGAGTTTAATTAAACAAAAAACCATATGATAAAAAATAAACACAAAATAGGTTTTTCTTTTAATCTTGCTAACGCAGGTCCCTCAAATTTTCTAAAACAACTAAAAACCGCAATAAGTAAAAATAAAATAAGTAAAACCTTTTTTTTTATTAATCCATTTACTGATATAAATTTGTACTCTAATACCGTTAGAAACCCTTGGAATAGACCATATGTATACAGAGTTGATGGAATAGGACATGATAACAGTAAGTCTGAAGATTATTTAACAACTGTAAATCATGAAATTGTTGAAGGAATCAATAATGCTGTTGGTGTTGTCTTTCAATCAGAGTTTTCTAAAAAATTAGTTGAAAATATTTTAGATGTAATTCCAAAAAAAAGTAAAGTAATTATTAACGGCACAGACTTGAATAAATTTAATCCTAATGGTGCTAATTTAAGATTACAATTTGAGATACCCGACAATGCTTTAGTATTTATAACTAGTGCAAAATGGAGGCCCAGAAAGAGATTACAGCATATGATTAATGTTTTTTTAAAATTTCAAGAATCATATACTGACGAAATATATTTTATTGTAGTAGGATCTTCAATGGTAGGGGATAAAAACAAAAATATAATTCATGTTCCAAAAGTTGAAAACGAATTACTTCCTCAATATCTACGAACCGCTAATATATATCTTTTTTTTGGGTGGCTAGATCCATGTCCAAATTCTGTTGTAGAGGCTATAGCTTGCGGTCTTCCTGTTATAGGTACAAATACTGGTGGTACTCAAGAAATTATTAAAGCTACAAATGGTGGTATTGTAGTTGATGCTGATAAAAACTATGATTTCAAATTCATAAATTTACAAGAGCCTCCAAAACCTGATTATGAAAAAATAATTAAGGCGATGGCAAAAATGGTTGAAGATCTTGAAATCTACAAAAACCAAATAGATACTACAAAAATTGATATTAACTATGTAGCTCTAGAATATTATGGGTTTATAGAAGGCTGTTATGAAAAGTAAAGGAAGATTTCTAGAGTTAGATGCACTTAGAGGTATTGCAGCTATTATTGTTGTGATTTATCATTACACGTTTAGATATATAAAGCTTTATCCTCAAGAATTTGATACATATTACAAGTTTCCTTACGGAAATCTAGGAGTAGAATTATTTTTTATTTTGAGTGGTTTTGGAATCTTTATGTCTTTACTAAAAGTAAATAGTCCATTTGAATTTTTAACAAAACGTTTTATAAGACTTTAACCAACATATTGGATTGCTATGATATTCACATTTTTAGTAGTATCTATATTTGGTTTAGCTGGGAGAGAAGTGACGATGAACGAATTTTGTAATTAATACGACCATGTTGCAATTTGGACTTCAAATTCCTTCAGTTGATAGTGTTTATTGGAGTCTCTTCCACGAACTGATGTTTTACTTTCTAATGGCTGCTTCGTTTCGATTCGTACGGTCTAAGTATTTGATAGCTTTCTCTTGATCTGGCTTTCTATATCACTTGGTAATCACTTTTACCATATAACAGGAATTAACTTATTATTAAACTTAGAATACACACCATTATTTCTTGGAGGTATTTATTTTGATAAACTCAGCGTTGAAGAAAAAAGTAGAATTAATATAATTTTACCCCTAGTTTGTTATTTAGTATATTTCATTATAATTGATACCAATATTGATAGAATATTTACTGAAAGGTTAATCGTTTTAGGGTTCTTTTTGATGTTTTATCTAAATGCATTTAATGCATTAAAATTTATAGCATTAAAACCATTAATTTTTCTAGGTAATATTTCGTATGCTTTGTATTTGGTGCACCAAAACCTGAGTTATATTATTCTCAATAAATTATATGCTAATTTTGGAAACTATCAAGTTTTAATTTTGTTTTTTGCTACAGTATTTATCTATTTTAGCGGTGATTTATTAATTTTTAACTATCAATTTAACAGGATTTTAGAAATATATAATCAACAAATTAGTTTTGAAATATCAGAACTATTTTATGCTATGTCATTTGTTTTTTTTGTTGTTTCAGTTTATTTATTTGTTAAAAATAAATACGTTGAATATGCATCTAGTGTACTTAATTATATTAAGCTAATATTTGTTTTATTAATTATATCTGGTTTTTCGTTATTAAGTGGTGTTTTGATTTCTCAAAGAATTTTATTGTTTATTTTTATTTTTAGCTCCATTTTCTTTACAATATTAGTAATTACTAAAAACAATATTTCACGATTAATTACACCAATACTAACAATTATTATATTTATCACATTTATTAATAATTACAATTACGGTACATGGGAGTATGCTAGTGTGACCAAAATTTTCAGTAATTCTTTATTCTCTTATTTCTACTAATAATAATTTATGAACAAAAAAATCCTATTAATATCATATCGTTTAGGAATGTCCAAACTGTTATATTGGGATCCTATTTTATCTGCTATAAAAGAAGAATATTCGAATTTTAAAGTATTTACAGCATTTCCTAAGTTAGAAACTAATAATAAATCAATTAGTACCGAATGTGAATTGGATGGACTTAAATTCTATAGAAATATTGGTAAAACTAATGCCACCTTATTATATATTCCGTTGCCTTTTTTTTTATTAAAGATTAAACAATTTAAACCAGATTTGGTAATTTTAAATGAATTCAATTTAAGTTGCTTTTATGTTTTGTTTTTTAACTTTATGTCTCGTAAAAGTAAAAAATTGTTGTTAGTAGAAAGCGACCCATTTGTAGGTTATGACAACAGACATTCTGTATTGCGCAATATAATTAGGAAATTCATAGTTAGAAAATGTGATAGGATTTTAACAAATAATACATTAGGCTATGATTATTTAACAAAAGTGTTGAAATGTAAATCTGAAAAAATAACTGTTTTACCTTATTTATCATCAGTGCCCCCAACTAGTGTTGGTGTTTTAAATAATCATAACTCTAATAAAGGTAAGATACGGTTTTTATTTGTGGGTCAAATTATTGAAAGGAAAGGATTGATTTATGTTTTGAATGCTATTAATCAACTTCCAAAAGAAATCCAAAAAAAAATTCAATTTGATGTAATTGGGAAAGGTAATATGTTTGATGAACTTCAAAAATTTAAAAACCAAAATGAATTAGATTGTGTTAATTTTATGGGGTTTGTAGAGTATGAGAAATTAGCATATTTTTATTCTTTAGCTGATTGTTTTATTTTGAATACTCTTCATGATTATAGAGCCCTGGTAGGTTTTGAAGCTCTAACATCTGGTTGTGCGATTATTGGAAGTAAGAACGATGGAGCAAGGTTTGAAACTATACACGAAGGAAAGAATGGTTTTATTGTTGATCCTGTAAACATAAACGAAATTAAAGTTTCAATAACGAAATTAGTTGAAAACCAAGAGTTATTAGATAAATATAAAAATTATTCTATGAAATTATCAGAAGAATTTACAGCTATAAAGTGTAATGAAAATATACTTTCAGTACTTGAAAACATATAATATGGTTTCATTTTTTTAGCATCTACCTGTAGATAGTTCATTGAATATTAAATAGTAGTTAAATCGAAAAAAGTAATTCACAATAGATTCTATTTTACTATACGTACAAGAAGTACTTCAAAAAAGCAAATATCCAAACAAATAATTTTAATTAATTATAACAGTTAAATTTTTACAATGCAAATACAAAATACTTTTTTAACCACTTTTTTTGAGAAGTTAAATTTTAGTGAAATAGACTATTGTGTTTTAAGAAATTATCAATTTCTTCCTTTCTCAACAGATGGTAGTGATTTAGATATTTTAATTAATAAAAAAGATTCTGTATATTTTTATAGTTTAGTTAAAGAAATAGCAAATGCTAATAATGGTAAAATAGTCTCTGTAATTGATTCTAGTATTTGTCCAAGAATATGTGTTCTTGGTAACAATGAAGGTGGATGGGGTATTATGATTGATTTACATTATGATTTAATCAGTTATCGTGGTTACACAATTTTTTCTAATAAAAATGTTTGGCGCAACACTTTTAAGTACAATGGTCAAATAGTAGCACTTAATAAAAAAGTAGACGGTTTAAATGGATTATTTAAAGAGTTATTAAATAATGGTATTTGTGATGAGAAATATTTCAGTGACTTTAAGAACTCTTCACTTGATGAGGGATTTTTAAATGAAGTATTTAATGAAACAAAAAAAACAGAGCTAATTCCGGCCTTGCTTAAATTCAAAAATGATAGTTATTCTAAAGATGTAGTCAAAAACTTTGTGAAAATTTTAAATAGATATTTCCCAAAAAAGAGAATAGAATCTTTAAAAAAATATTCAAAAGTTTCTCGTTTATTTAAGCAACCTGGTTTTGCTATTGCTTTTTTGGGTACAGATGGTTCGGGTAAAAGTACCATTATAGAAAAAATTAAACCAGCCTTAAACGATGCCTTTCATAATGCGGTCTATTATGAACACATGCGTCCAAATAATCTACCAAGCATTGCAAGGTTAATGGGTAATAAAGAAGAATTTAATGGACCTGTTAGTAACCCACATGGTAGTTCTTCTTCAGGTTTTTTAGGTTCTTTACTGCGATGGTCCTATTACATGTTAGACTATACGTTCGGGTTTTATTTAAAAATATGGCCTAAAAAAGCTATACGTTCTTGTGTTTGGATATTTGATCGTTATTATTATGATTACCTAATAGATCCTAAAAGAGGCAGGATTAAATTGCCTAGATGGATATTAAAAGTAGGACAATTTATTATCCCAGAACCAGACCTAATTTTATGCCTTGGAGCAGATGCAGCAGTTATTCATAAACGAAAACCAGAACTCCCGTTGAAAGAGGTTGAACGTCAAGTCTTGGAATTAAGAACATTTTGTGATTCTCATAAGAATGCTGTTTGGATTGATACGGGAAAAAGTATTGATGAATCTTCCAATGATACCTTAGATACAATTATAGTGATGATGGCGCAACGATTTGAATCTTTTAAATTACAGAAATAAGAAATGAAGTATTTTTATATACATCCATTTAAACCACAATATTTTTTTCCGAAGGGCTTTAAACGACATCAAATTTTTTTGTCTTTCTTTAAACCTTATTCTCTTATTGGAAAAATTTCTTGGGCCTTATTTCGAAATTTTGGGTTGTATAGAATGTGGTTTGGAAAATCCAGTATTGAAGCATTTATTCCAGAGACCGCAATTAGAAAAATTGTTGGTAAAGAACCATTAATGGCTTTTAATACAGGTACTCTCGGCCCTGAACAAAAAATCACATGTTTGGGGTGGGAAAAAAACAGTTATTTCTTTATTAAGTATGCACAAATACCATTAGCCAATAAAAATGTTGTGAATGAACACCGTATACTGCAACAGCTTTCTGATTTGGACTTTGTACCTCAAATTCTAGATTTTCATCAGGATTACAAACAGGTTTTACTAAAAACAGATGTATTGATGGGGTCCCGCTGGGGCAATATTCCCTTAAACAAAACGATACTGAATTGTTTATTTAAATTAGCAGAAAAATCAGTCGGTCCAATAAATAAAACAACATCTTCTATAAAAGTTGTCTTTGCACATGGAGATTTTTGTCCTTGGAATATGATGGGGCAAAACGGTAAGGTTTTACTATTTGATTGGGAAATGGGCGGAAACTACCCTTTGGGTTATGACTTATTTACATATTTGTTTCAAACCAATTTTTTATTGGAGCCAGAAAAGACAATTCAAGCTATACTTTTAGAGAATAAAGATATGATTGTGCAATATTTCAATCATTTTAATATTTCGAACCGTAACGATTACCTAAAAGCTTTTAGTAAGATAAAAATTGATTTTGAAAAAAATAAAGATGCAAAAGGTATGTTATCACAGTATAAAATTTTGTTAGATTATGCCGAAAAAGCTTAAAATTTTAGTATCTGCTTACGCATGTTCACCAAACAGGGGTTCAGAACCTGGAATGGGTTGGAATTTTGTAACTGGTTTAAGTAAATTTCATGAATTACACGTTATTGTGGAAAAACGAAAATGGGAACAACCTATTTTAGAATACTTAAAAGTATATCCTGAATTTAAAGCAAATCTTAGGTTTTATTTTATTGATAAAACAAGAAATAAATGGTTGCGAAAACTTTGGCCGCCTTCTTATTATTGGTTTTACAAAGTTTGGCAAAAGAAAGCATACAAACTAGCCTTAGAATTAAACAAAAAAGAAAATTTTGATTTGATACACCAACTTAATATGGTAGGTTATAGAGAGCCAGGATATTTATGGAAAATCAACAAACCTTTTGTATGGGGTCCCATTGGAGGTCTTGAAAATTCACCATGGCGATTTCTTCCATCGTTAGGTTTAAAAGGGTTTTTGTTCTATGCCGGGCGTAATGTAATTAATTTGTGGCAACGTAATTTTTTGACTCGTCCTAAACTTGCTGTTAAAAGGAAAAAATCAGCAGTCATTGTGGCTACACAAGACAACAAATACTTAGTAAAAAAATTGTGGGCTAAGGATAGTACAATAATTTCTGAGGTAGGTCAAGAATCAAACATATCACATAATATTAATAAACGTATTGAAAGTGGAGCTTTGAATATTATTTGGAGTGGTCAACATACTGCAGGTAAAAATTTACAATTATTGCTTAAGTCATTGAAGAGTGTAAATTTTAATTTTAAACTTCATGTTTTGGGTACAGGTGAGATGACATCCTCATGGAAAATTTTAGCAGATCGAATTGGTATCCAAAAACAGATTATTTGGCATGGCTGGGTTGAGAAATCAAAAGCTTTTGAAGTTTTGATCAGTGGTCATGTGTTTTGTATAACTAGTATAAAAGATTTAACATCTACAGTGACACTTGAAGCCTTATCTTTTGGGTTGCCCATCATTTGCTTAAATCATTGTGGATTTTCTCATGTAGTTAATGATAGCTGTGGCATTAAAATTAATATTTCTACTCCTAAAAAAGCTGCAACGGATTTCTCTGTAGCATTAGAAAAAATTTATGCAGACGAAAGTTTAAGACAAAACCTAAGTGAAGGCGCATTGTTAAGGGCTAAAGATTTTAGTTGGGATTCTAAAATTGATAGATTGAACACCATTTATAATGATCTGCTAAAAGAATAATTATGAAATCAAAAATTTTATTTATACTACACTTACCACCACCTGTTCATGGCTCTTCCATGGTGGGGCAATACATCAAAGATTCAAAATTAGTTGATAATGCTTTTCATACCAGGTTTATTAATTTATCAACATCATTAACTATTGATGAAATTGGTAAAAACCCAATACTTAAGATTGGCAGATATTTTAAAATAGTATTTAAGTTAATAAAGTATTTACTTGGCTTTAAACCAGAAACTGTTTATTTAGCTATAACGGCAAAAGGTGTAGGGTTCTATAAAGATTTACCTTTAGCACTTTTGGTAAAACTATTTGGAAAGAAACTTGTATTACATTACCATAACAAAGGTGTGTCTAATTACCAACATAAACTTCTAGATAATTTACTCTATTATATATTGTTCAAAAACAGCAAAGTGATTCTTTTATCTGAGAGGCTTTATAAAGATGTTTCAAAATATGTAAAAGAAGAAAATGTATTTTTCTGTCCAAATGGTATTCCAGTTATAAACCCAGAAGAAAAAATATCCTCCAAAAAAAATAGTGTACCCAAGCTCTTCTTTTTATCAAATCTCATTGAAGCTAAAGGTGTTTATGTACTTCTAGATGCTCTAAAAATATTAAACGATTGTGGAGTAGAATTTGATTGTAATCTAGTTGGTGGTGAAGGTGATATTTCTTTAATGAAGCTAAATAAAAAAATTAATGATTTAAAATTACAAAATTGTGTAGCTTATCTAGGTAAGAAGTATAATGATGATAAATATGAAATATTTCAATCATCAGATATATTTTTGTTTCCTACCTTTTATCATAATGAATGTTTTCCTTTGGTGCTTCTTGAAGCCATGATGTTTGGGTTGCCTGTTATTTCAACTAATGAAGGCGGTATCACTGATATTGTAAAAAATGGTGAAACAGGTTTTATTGTAGATAAACAAAATCAAGAAAAACTAGCAGAAAAAATAAAACATCTCATTGATAATCCTGAAAAAGCTAGCTTAATTGGAGAAAAAGGAAGAAAACATTTCCTTGAAAAGTATACTTTAGAAGTTTTTGAAAGAAGAATAGTACACATTTTAAATCAAATATAATGTTATTAGGATATACAATTTTTGATAAGTCTTTAGGGTCTATAGATTTTACTAAAAACAATATCATAAACACCATAAACCCGCACAGCTATTGTTTGTCTAGGTATGATAAATTATTTAATAAGTCCTTACAATCTTCAGATATATTGTTGCCAGATGGTACGGGTATTGTATTGGCGGCAAGAATATTAAATAATAAAAAAATAAACAAAATTGCTGGTGCAGATATACATCAGTATTTATTACAACAAGCTCATTTAAAAAACCAGAAAGTATTTTATCTAGGTGCAGCTCAAAACACACTTGAGTCAATAGAAAGTAAAGTAAAAAAGCAATATCCAAACATCATTGTTTCTAGTTTTTCTCCTCCCTACAAACCCAAATTTTCAGAGAGTGAAACTTCTGAAATGTTAGAAAAAGTAAATGATTTTAAACCAGACATTCTTTTTGTAGGCATGACAGCACCAAAACAAGAAAAGTGGGTATTTGTTAATAAAGAAAATATTGAAGCAAATACTATAGTATCCATAGGTGCCGTGTTTGATTTTTATGCAGGTACCATAAAAAGACCCGGCAACTTTTGGATCGCTATTGGTTTAGAATGGTTGCTTCGTTTTTTAAGAGAACCAAAACGTCTTGCAAAACGCAATTTAGTATCTACACCAAAATTTTTACTTGAAATTATATGGTTTAAAATTTTTGGTAGAGGAATTTTATAATTCACAAAAAAATACGCTAGATTACTATCTGATTTTAATAACCAAAGGATTTAATTGTTATATAAGGTTTTTTCAATGTTATTTTCTTTATCCATCAATCTATATAGAACAGTTTGCAAAACCATTGAACAAATTGCTTTAAATTATGAAGCAACTTATGATTTGAGTTTTGCAAATGGAGGAGATTAAAATAATAATACAATGCCGGAAAAATCAATCTGTGATAAAAAGGGTATCTCTTTGATTGATGGTATTGGAGATAAATTACAGTCAAGTAGTTGGTTGTTAAAAAAGTAAATTATTTAAAATAAATATAACTTGTATATATTTATAATTTAACAAAATATGAGCTTAATTATAACAAATTATGGTATTTTAATATATGTTATTTATTTAAAACATAAAAGTTAAAATGCTTATTTATAAGGGTTTAAATTGATTTATTTTAAAAAAGACTACGGACTGTAGTCGCAATAAACCATGTTGAAATTTTTACGGAAGCTTATTT
>ENA-ORXF01000923-ORXF01000923.1-marine-metagenome-genome-assembly--contig:-NODE-923-length-19986-cov-6.365362_pt1 | contig 19986 bp, 15 predicted proteins | sample MGYA00237864_ERZ511476 | MGnify/ENA primary metagenome ERZ511476 (study PRJEB26306, sample SAMN06343908) | marine metagenome | isolation source: coastal waters | place: Atlantic Ocean: West Antarctic...
TGAGCTTCTACAGCAAATTCCATTGGTAAATTATTTAAAACCTCTTTACTAAATCCGTTTACAATTAATGCAATTGCTTTTTCAGTATCGATACCACGTTGGTTGCAGTAAAACAATTGTTCTTCACCAATTTTACTTGTTGTCGCTTCGTGCTCTACTTGTGCCGTTTTATTTTTCACTTCGATATAAGGAAACGTGTGTGCGCCACAATCATTCCCCATTAATAAAGAATCACATTGAGAGAAGTTACGTGCATTTTCTGCTCTTGGACTTATCTGAACCAATCCTCTGTAAGAGTTTTGAGATTTTCCTGCAGAAATACCTTTAGAAATAATGGTAGATTTGGTGTTTTTACCCAAATGAATCATTTTTGTTCCAGTATCTGCTTGCTGATGGTTGTTTGTTACTGCAATCGAGTAAAATTCACCTACAGAGTTATTTCCTTTTAAAATACAAGAAGGATATTTCCAAGTTACAGCAGAACCCGTTTCTACTTGTGTCCAAGAAATTTTTGCATTGTCTTCGCAAATACCTCTTTTTGTTACAAAGTTGTAAACCCCACCTTTTCCTTCTTTATTTCCAGGATACCAGTTTTGTACTGTAGAGTATTTTATTTCAGAATCATCTAAAGCAATTAATTCTACCACAGCTGCGTGTAGTTGATTTTCATCTCTACTTGGTGCCGTACAGCCTTCTAAATAAGAAACGTAAGAGCCTTTGTCTGCAACCACTAAGGTTCTTTCAAATTGCCCAGTTCCTCCTTCATTAATTCTAAAATAGGTAGATAATTCCATCGGACAACGAACCCCTTTTGGAATGTAACAGAAAGATCCATCAGAAAACACTGCTGAATTTAATGCCGCATAAAAGTTATCTGTTGTAGGTACAACCGTTCCTAAATATTTTCTAACCAACTCTGGGTGCTCTTGAATTGCTTCAGAAATAGGCATAAAAATAATACCTTTTTCACCTAATGTTTTCTTAAAGGTAGTTGCAACAGAAACAGAATCCATTACAATATCTACCGCTACATTAGCTAGTTTTTTTTGTTCGTCTAAAGAAATTCCTAAACGCTTAAACGTATCCAATAATTCTGGATCTACTTCGTCTAAAGAATTTAATTTTGGCTTTTCTTTTGGCGCAGAATAATAGGCAATGTCTTGAAATTTTGGTTTTTCATAATGAACGTTTGCCCATTCTGGTTCTTCCATTTTTTCCCAAACTCTATAAGCTTCCAAACGCCAATCAGTCATCCATTGAGGCTCGTTCTTCTTTTTAGAGATTGCTATTACCACTTCTTCGCTTAACCCTTTTGCAAAAGTTTCGCTCTCTATATCTGTATAAAAACCGTACTTATATTCTTGGGTTTTTAATTCTTGTTCTAAATCGTCTTCGGTATATTTTGACATCTTTTTCTGATTTTTAAAGTGAAAAACTTTCTCCACACCCACAGGTTCTATTTGCATTCGGATTGTTAAAAACAAACCCTTTACCGTTTAAACCTCCAGAATACTCTAGAGTTGTTCCTACTAAATATAAAAAACTCTTTTTGTCAACAATAATTTTTACATTATTCTCTTCAAAAACTTTATCGTTTTCTTCTTTTTTATTATCGAAAGTTAAATCGTAAGACAAACCTGAACAACCACCACTTTTTACACCAACTCTAACAAAATCGGTTAGTGCGTCAAAGCCATCGTCAGTCATTAGTTGCACGACCTTCTTCTTTGCTGTGTCTGAAACTTTTATCATATGTTTAAATAGATTAAATCTAAATTGTGTGCAAATATACAAAATAAGGTGAAGAAAAGCGAAGATCTTTCATTATGAAACCTAATAATTCAATTGGTTTTATTGATTACTTCTGAAAGTTTGTATTATTGATAAATTCAGTATCAGAAAGTGAGAGTAGGAAAGCTTTTAAGTCGCTTTTATCTTGATTTGATAATTGCACACCGCCTTCATTTACTCTTTTCATTAAAGGGTCTATGGTTGAAGACCGTTTCAATCCTTCAGAGTAATGATTGATCACTTCTTCTAAAGTTGCAAACCGACCGTCATGCATATAAGGGGCCGTAAAGGCTAAATTACGAATCGAGGGCGATTTAAATTTACCGTTATCATTGGGATCTCCGGTTACGGCACCAAACCCTAAGTCTTCAAAAGTAGCATCTAAACCATTGTTGTGAAACTTATTATCTGTCCAAAGAGGATTGTTGTTGCTGCCGTGGCAATGAAAACAATCTCCTTTTGCTTCATCCATAAAAACATTGAATCCGTTTTGTTCTGCTGAGGTTAAAGGCGTTTCACCAAGCAGGTATTTATCGAACTTAGAGTTGCCAGAAATAAGTGTTCTTTCAAATTGTGCAATTGCTTTTGTTACCAAAGTAGCATTTATTTTGGAAGTGCCAAAAGCGAATAAAAATAAATCTGGATACGTTGCGTTCTGTTGTAATTTCTCTGCTACGATATCCCAATTCGCATGCATTTCAATCGGATTTAAAACAGGTTCTAAAGCCTGATTTTCTAGACCAAATTCTTTTCCGTCCCAAGCAAAACGTTCATCAAAATTCCAGGCTAAATTAAATAAAGGCATGGCATTTCTGGTTCCAAAGACTCCTTGAACTCCTGCACTAAATTGCAGTTGGTCTGTAAATGCTTTCTTCGGGTTGTGGCAAGAAGCGCAAGCTTGCGTATTATCTCCTGATAGTATTTTATCAAAAAAAAGTTTTTTCCCTAACGCAACGCCTTCTTCGGTTAACGGATTATCTGAGGGAATAATAGGGGCAATTAACTTCTCTGCAAAAAGTGTGGGTATTTCTAAATTATATGGAACAGGTGTATAGATTTCTTCTTCTTTTGAACTGCAGTTTGTCAAAAGAAAAAAGGTGAAGAAAAGTATATATAGTTTTTTCATTTTATATGTTCTCGATACAAATTTTACGCGTTCCTTGAAAAATCACTTGAACGAACGGTACAAGAACTCATTTGTTAATTGATAGCACCCAAACTAAAAACCGATTTTCCATTTGCACTCATCATTTTCTGAGCTTCAAAATTTGGCATTAAAACGGTGTTTAATTCATTTAAATTCCAGGTATTCGGATTCTTAAACCATTCTGCAAGGTTTACTTCAATTTCAATTTCAGTGTTGTTGGTTATTTTAATAGTTCCTAAATTCACCTCAAATGAAGTATCCTCAAACTCTAAATTATTTGGGTCTGTTCTGTCTACGGCTCTAATAGTATGGTAATTAAAACCAGATTCTTCGGTATTGGTATCTAAATATTTTCCATCAAATTGCATGAAATGATAACCACCACCTAGCATTTCTGGAACATTAAAGCTTACAGAGTTTAAATCTTGGTATGCCCCATCTGTATTGTCTTCATCTGAAAAACCAAATCGAAAAGAGAGTACATAGGATCCTTCTGGAAGGTTTGGAATGCTGATAGAGGTTCCAGTATTTTCTCCAACATCAATTAAATGATGGTTTTTGGCATCTAACAAACTAATATTAGAAACAAGGTACCGCAGCTTTTCGATACTTAATCGCTCTCCATTTGCGTTGGTAAATTTCAATTCGTTAAAATCTTGTTTTGTGAATTCTAATCGGTCCCAATTATGAGTAAAATTTAAGGTTACTTCAAATTGTTCTGGTTGCACACAACATTCTTTTTCTGGCGTACAAGCAGCAAAAAGAAGAAGTGTTATTATTAACAAGTATGGTTGTTTTTTCATTTTGTTTGAATAATTAATGCGTCTGTAAAACCTTTGTTTTCTATGATATCTTTGTCTGAACTACTGGTTTCTCCAACGGCAATAATAGCCGTATTATTTAACTCTACAACACCGTACAGAAAGTCTATTTCAGAACCACCAAATGATTTTTGCCACAAGAGGTTTCCGTTCTTATCAATCTTTAAGATCAACGCATCATTTTGACCCTTATTTTCAAAACCATTGTCTAAACTTCTAGAACTGCCCGAAATTAAATAACCGTTATCTTGTGTTTTAGAGATGGCTCTTGCAGCATCAAAATTAGTGCCTCCAATTGTTTTTTCCCAAAGAAGAGTTCCTTCTTTAGAAATTTTTAGCACCCAAACATCTGCAGCACCATTGTTTTTAGAAACGTTTTTATCTGCACTTCTCGTATCGCCAACAATTATAAAATTACCGTCATTTGTAGTTGTAATTGCTTTTGCTTCGTCTATTTCAGAGCCACCAAAGCTCTTTTCCCAAAGAAGAGTTCCTTCAGCGGTTATCTTAATAATCCAAAAATCATAAGACCCTTTGCTGTTCGAAATATTAAAGTCGTTACTATCAGAGGAGCCTACAATTACAAAATTATGGTCATCCGTTGCTAAAACACCTAAAGGCACTTCTGTAAAAGAACCACCAAAAAACCGACTCCATTCTAGAGTACCTGTATTGTCTGTTTTTATGGCCCAATAATCTCCACCAGAATGTTTTGTGGCAGTTGATTTTGCATTTCCTTGTCCGTCAGATGCAGAAACATCTAAAACACCTGTAATAAGAAAACCACCCTCTTTAGTTTCTAGCAAATCGGTACCATAATCTGCGCCTGAAAACCCGAATGATTTTTCCCAAAGAAGGCTTCCATTGCTTGATAGCTTTAGCAACCAAAAATCTTTAGAACCTGCATTTGCAGAAACCGCTATATCTGAACTTTTAGCAAAGCCTAAAACAGCAAAGCCACCGTCTAAAGTTTGAACTATGGCAGTGGCTCTATCATCATCTGAACCACCAAAAGTTTTTTGCCATTCTAACGTATTTTCTGAAGAGAATTTAGAGATTAAAAAATCAAAAGACTCATTTGTTTTTTCAAGAATATCGCCATTGTTGCTCTGTGTAAAACCCGCAGCAATATAGCCACCGTCTGTGGTTGCTTTTACAGCATTAAAAGCATCATTTTTAGAGCCTCCAAGGGTTTTTACAAACTCTAATACCTGGGCTATTTCCATGGTATCAGAAATTTGAAACACCTCTTTTTTAGAACAGCTGAAAAGAAAAAACAAACAAAGAAGTTGCCAATATTTAGTCATTTTCTCTTAAGGGTTACTTTTTTTTACCACAAAAAAGCCATTATTTATGTCGCTTATAATAATGTTTCCACTTGGAAAGTAAGGATATACATTCCAAACCCCTTCAAAGGCTGTGCTGTTGTTATTAGGATAGGTGTCAAAAAAACCAACTTCTGTAAACTCTTTATTTACAGCATTTGAGACATCAATCATTCGTACACCAGCGGTATAATTTGCCTGATAATAAATATTGTCTTTTACATACCCATTGTGGTCTATGGCTGCTGTAGTTCCGGAATAATCGAAATGGTATGTAGGGTTGTCTAAGTCTGTAAAATCAAACACAATGGTTCTTGTGTTGTTTCCAAAATTTAATTCATCTGTTTCATCCCCTAAAATAAAATAAGTTAAATCTTCTGTAAACCATCCTTGATGTGCATAGCCAACATTTGAATAACTAATTTTAGAAATTATTATTGGATTTGTTTTGTCGGTAACATCTGCTAGTACTACTTCATCTTCATTGCTACCAATTAAAATTTCTTTTCCAGCATAATCTGTATCAGGTCCGTTGTAGGTAATTACCTGTGCATCGTGTGAATATCCACCTTCACTAAAGCCACCCTCAATTACAGGATTTATTGGGTCTTGAATATTTATAAAGATTGGGCCACCGCCAAAGTTGCTTGCTCCAACAATATAAGCATAACCACTTGTTTCGTTGATAACAATATTATGAGCGCTTCCAAATTCAGTAAAATTTTTATCTGCTGCAAAGACTGCTGGAGTACTAGAAAGATTTCTTAATTTAGTTAAATTAAAGACTTGCATTCCGTGGTTGGTGGCCTCACTAACAATAAAAGCATGGTTTTGATACACCTTAATATCTCTCCAACTACTATTAGCGCTTGCTGTGGGTAGCTTACCTAGGTAAACAGGGTTGTTTGTATCTGTAATATCTATAAAAGCAGTACCATTATTCAAGCCCATAATGGCATATTCTTTATCTGTTGTAGGATCTGTCCAACCCCAAGAATCATTTCCTGATGCTGCAGAAAAAGCACTCAAAGGCATGTTTAAAAGTAAATCATAATCATTACAAGGATACCCATCTGCCATTCCGTTTTCACAAGGAACTTTATTAGAAGGTACACAGGCGTCACCAATACCGTCATTATTTTCATCTTCTTGATTTGGATTCGCAACTAAAGGACAATTGTCTTCAGTGTCTGCGATACCGTCATTATCGTCATCAGCATCACAAAGGTCTCCTATTCCGTCATTATCACTGTCCTTTTGGTCAGTATTTGGTGTGTTAGGGCAATTATCTGTTTCGTTAGAAATGCCATCATTGTCATCATCATCATCACAAGCATCTCCTTTTCCGTCGTTGTCAAGATCACTTTGATCTGGATTTGCAATTAAAGGGCAGTTGTCTTCAATATCTAAAACACCGTCATTGTCGTCATCATCGTCGCAAACATTTCCTTCTCCGTCATTATCGGTATCTAATTGATCTCTGTTTGAGGTGTCCGGACAATTGTCTGAGGCGTTTACGATGGTATCATCATCTCGATCATTATTTATTTCTTCATCCGGAGAGCAAGAAAATAGTAGGAGAAATAAAGCGGGTAACATGAGTTTTTTTAACATCTAATATATTTTTTAACCAAAAATAACATATTAAATACTAATTATATAAATATAGGTGTTAAAGTAGTTCTTTCCTTTTTTAGATTCTACCTACCTTTGCCATATGTTAGAAGATAAAAATACCCAAAAAACGTCATTAGCTGATCTCGGTGAGTTTGGTTTAATAAACCATATTACAAAATATTTTAAGATTGAAAACAGCTCTACGGTTATAGGAATTGGAGATGATGCTGCGGTTTTAGATGTCTCTGAAAAACAAACATTGGTAACTACAGATTTACTGATAGAAGGTGTTCATTTTGATTTAAGCTATATGCCTTTAAAGCATTTAGGGTATAAAGCGGTGATGGTAAATTTATCTGATGTGTATGCAATGAACGGAGTTGCAGAGCAAATTACAGTTTCAATTGCCGTTTCTAATAGGTTTCCTTTAGAAGCAATTGAAGAACTGTATTCAGGAATTCAATTGGCGTGTGAAACCTATAAAGTAGATTTAGTTGGTGGAGACACCACTTCTTCTACCAAAGGAATCTTAATTTCTGTTACTGCAATAGGTAAAGTAGAAAAAGAAGATATTGTGCTCAGAAGTGGTGCAAAAGAAACCGATTTAATTGTGGTTTCTGGAGATTTAGGTGCGGCGTATTTAGGGTTGCAAGTTTTAGAAAGAGAGAAACAAGTTTTTAAGGTAGATCCAAACAATCAGCCAGATTTAGACAGTTATACATACTTAATAGAAAGACAATTAAAACCAGAAGCACGAAGAGATATTTCTGGATTCTTGAAAGAATTGGCTGTAAAACCAACGGCTATGATTGATATTTCTGATGGGCTTTCTTCTGAAATTATGCATATTTGCTCGCAATCTAAAGTAGGGTGTAAAATTTATGAAGAAAAATTACCACTAGATCCTCAAGTAATTTCTGCTTGTGAAGAATTTAATATAGATTCTACAATGGTTGCTTTAAGTGGTGGTGAAGATTACGAGTTATTGTTTACAGTGCCAATTGCAGATTTCGAAGCAATTAAAGGAAATCCCAACTTTTCTATTATAGGGCATATTACAGCAGAAAACCAAGGGTTGAATTTGGTAACCAGAGCTGGTCAAGAAATTGAATTGAAAGCACAAGGTTGGAATTCGACCAAGGAAGCATAAAAGTTTACAAACGAATATCAAAAAAAGCGCAAATTTTAAATTTGCGCTTTTTATTTTTTTAGAAGGTTTGTTTAATTTCAAATTTAAATGAAGTGCGCTATTTTTCTAAGAAGGGCAAGTTAACAGCCTTTTAAGAATTTTTTTAAAGCATCATTTAATGCACCTTTATTTTCAATATGAGACATGTGTCCGTTTGGAAAAACAACAATTTCTGAATTCGTCTTTTTAGCTTCTTTTAAAGAAATTTCAAAATCTAAAACAGGATCTTTTTCACCAACAATTATAAGTTTTTTAAAAGTGTTTTCAGTTAAAACAGCATTTCTATTTGCACGAATTCGCATGCCTTCTTGTGCCGCCATGTAGCCTTGCATCGGTGTTTGTAAAGCTTCAGAGATTGCCAATTCCATTTCTTCTTTTAAAATGGTTTTACTTTTTGGACCAAATAAATTAGCAAAAGACATTCTTATAATATTGGTAAAGTTGCCTTGAATCATTTTATTTGCTCGCAGTCGCAATGCTTTGCGCTCTGCATCATCTTCATTAGAGGTGGAGTTCATTAAACACAGCCCTTTTATTTTCTGCGGATGTTGTTCTGCAAAAGCCAAGGCAACATAGCCACCCAATGAATGCCCTACTAAAACACACTTTCTAATTTTTAAGTGTTTTAAAACAGCTTCCAAGGTTTCTGCAAATAACTCCATGGAATGCACATACCCTAAACAGTCCGTTTTTCCATGCCCTAACAAATCAATAGTAATTATCCTGTTTCTTTTAGCAAGCATTGGTGCAACGTTTTGCCACATGCTGGCATTCTCTAAAAAACCGTGAATTAAAACAACAGCAGTTCCTTTTCCGGTGTCAGAAAAAGAAATGTTAGCATTTTTAAAAGTTAATGATTTTTGCATCACACAAAAATATGTATATTTCCACCATAAAGACAAGAATACCCATGAACAAAACAAAAGAAATTTGGATTGCCGGTTTTGCGTTATTTTCACTCTTTTTTGGAGCAGGAAATTTAATATTACCCCCAACATTAGGCTTAAAAGCAGGGGTAGATTGGTGGATTGTAGTTTTGGGGTTTGTCATTACAGCCATTGCAATTCCGGTTTTAGCAATTTTTGCACATGCAAAGTTACAAGGAACTTTATATGATTTTGGGAAGAAGGTTTCTCCTGCATTTAGCACCCTATTTTGTTTCTTAATTTACATTATTGCCGTTGCCATTCCTTCCCCAAGAACAGCTGCAGTAACTCATGAAATGGCAATTCAGCCATTTTTTGATACGCCACCCCTTTTAACAAGTATTGTTTATTTTGTATTGGTGTTTTTATTTGCTGTAAATCGTTCTAGAATAATTAGTTTGATTGGTAAATTTTTAACGCCCATAATTGTTTTTATTTTATTGGTAATCATCGGAATTTCCTTCTTTGCCTCTAACGGTAGTTTGGGCGCATCTGCTTTTGAAAACCCTTTTATAGACGGGGTTTTAGAAGGATACCAAACTTTTGATGCCATTGCGGGTGTTGTAGTAGGTGCTGTAATTATTATTTCTTTAGATTATAGTAGCCACAAAACTTTTGATGCAAAAAGAAAATTGATTCGAAAAGCAGGAACTATTGCAGGTACTGGATTACTCTTAATTTATGGAGGTCTAATTTTAAGTGGAGCCTTATATGCTTCAACATTTGTAGAAAACGCCACTAGAACTGAAGTTTTATCTAGTCTAAGTACACAAACTCTAGGCAATTTCGGCACTACCTTTTTAAGCGTTTTGGTTGCTTTGGCATGCTTTACAACTGCAGTTGGTATTGTAACCGGAACAGCAGATTATATAAAAGGAATTTGCAACAACTCTAAAAAAGCATATATAATTACGGCGGCTATTGCTTCTGTGGTTGGCGTTATTGTAGGTAGTTACCAAGTAGATTTTATCATTACATTGGCAGTGCCAGCTTTAATGTTTTTATACCCAATAACTATTGTTCTTATTTTATTAAATACAATGCCAGACAAATATGCATCTAAATTGGTGTTTAGAGGCGTGGTTTTGGTCACGTTTATTTTTAGTATTACAGATTTTTTAGGATTTATAATTCCTAGAGAAAATTTAACAGGAATTAAAAGTATGATTCCTTTAGCAGAAGATAGCTTAGGTTGGGTATTGCCCGCCTTGTTGGCTTTTATTGTGTTGAATTTTAGGAAGAAGTAGCGCACATAATTTTGAATATATATTGTTTTAATCGTTTGTATGTTAAGCGATTGCAATGTGCTCAAAATTAAATACACAAGTAACCACACCCAGCACAAAGTTTCCACAAACTTTTACGACCAACAAAAGACAACAATCTAAAAATGGGAGCTCAAGAAATCGTAAAGTATTCTTTTCAAGAAAGCTTCTCTGTAAGTAAAGTTCAGTTTGAAAAAGCCTGTACAATAGATCATAATGAAGCGCAAAACACCTATACGATCTATTGGATTCAAGAAGGAAAAGGAACCTATAATATTGATTTTGAACAGCACTCTTTTACAGACAATGTGCTGTTTTTTTTATCTCCTGGGCAGGTATTTACCGTAGATTCCGAGGAAATAAAAACGGCGTACAAACTCACGTTTATGAGAGATTTTTACTGCATACAAACCCACGACAAAGAAGTGGCTTGCAACGGAATTCTCTTTAACAACATTTATGAAACGCCGTTTGTAAAACCATGTAAAAAAGAAACGCAAAAACTCAACTTTATTTTAGAGAGTTTAATTGAAGAGTTTCAACAAGACGAGACAGCGCAGTATGACATGTTGCAGTCGTATTTAAAACAATTTATTATTTGCGCAGTTCGCGTAAAGAAAGAAAATCATGTGATTAAAGAAGACACAGAAACTCGCCTTTTTAAAGACTTTAGTTTGTTGGTAGAGCAAAACTTTAAGACACTACACGCTGTAACCGCTTATGCAAATCGATTGGGAATTTCGCCAAAATCAATGACCAAGCACTTTCAGAAAATGGGGGCAAAAACACCATCGGGCTTTATTAAAAATCGCATTTTATTAGAAGCAAAACGCTTGTTAATTTATACAGAAAAAACCGTAAAAGAAATTGCTTTCGAACTTGGTTTTAATGACCCAGCTTATTTTACGCGCTTTTTTACCAAGGCAATTTCAAAATCTCCACTTCAGTTTAAAAAAGAATATTAAAATAATTTTTCGATGCAGGGCGTGCCCTTTCAGGTCAGACTCTCGCAACTCGCTCTTTTTAAGTTTGAAAAAACTTAAAAAGAGCTCAAACAATTTACTGAATCCTTCACGCAGGCGTTTTTGCTATTAAATTTTTAGTGTCCAAACAGAAGGAACTTTTGTCCATTTTTATAACCTAACATTGGTTGCACCTTTGCAGTGTATAACAACAGAAAGTACGCAATAGTTTACCTGTTAAGATGCTTCTACAATTAGAAAATAGTAATCTAAGTTCAAAGCATCCGAAAAAAAAGCGTAAAAATTAATAGTAGATAAAAATAGCACATATGAGCACATTTAATGTACCCACAAAAAACGAAGTATCAGAAAATAACCAGGCAATTTTCACGCAATTAGAAAAAGGTTTGGGCTTTGTACCAAATTTATATGCAGCACTTGCACACAGTGAAAATGCCTTGGCTAACTTTTTAGCTATTGGAAAAGCAGCAACTAGTTTTTCAGGGAAAGAAAAAGAAGTAATTAATTTAGCGGTTAGTCAAGTAAACGAATGTGTTTACTGCTTGTCTGCACACACTGCAATTGGCAAGATGAACGGTTTTACAGAAGACGAAATCTTAGAATTAAGAGCGGGTAAAGCTTCTTTTGATACAAAATTAGATGCATTGGCAAAATTTTCAAGAAGTGTTGCACTAAACAGAGGAGCTGCCACAGAAGAAGTTATCGAAAACTTTTATGCCGCAGAGTATACCAAAGGAGGTCTTGCAGATGCAATTGTTTTAATAGGAGAAATTACCATTACCAATTACTTTCATAAAACAACAGACGTAGCAGTAGATTTTCCAGTAGCACAAACGTTAGAAGTAGCCGCTATATAAGAAGTATTTAAACAAGTAAAACAATAGATATCATGAAAAAATTAATAGCAATAGTAATAATCATATTAGGATTTGCATTCAATACAAATGCACAAGAAGTAAAAACAGTTTCTTTAGAACAAACAAAAGGAGAGTTTACACAGAAACAAATAACATTGTCTGAAGGAACTTATGTTTTTGAAATCGCAAACAACAATGTAGGTCATAATGTTGGGTTTGTTTTAGCACCAAAAGCAGCTGTAAAAGCGCATATTAAAAATGCATATGTACAAGAACAAGTTAAAAACAACACCAAGCAAACTTCTAAAAAAGTGACGCTTACAAAAGGAGAATATGTATATTTCTGTCCTTTAAATCCAACACCAGAATACACACTTATAGTCGAATAATTTTTTAATTCTAGTTATTTATAAAGACGAACAGCAGTGTTCGTCTTTCTTTGGTAACAGCCTGTTGCAATTTTGTGCGAGTAGACAGCTGCTTCAAGCGTTGTATTGTCAAAGAGAGCTGTTTAAGCAAAATACAGGTATTCAATCGAGAAATTGAGACCCTAATGTATAGAGATTAAAGGCAAAGCCAACGCATTAAAAAACGTTAATAAACAGGCGATTGTGTTTTTTACAATAATAATAAGGTATTTTTACATTTTAATTATAAAAAGCATTTGTTAAACTACTATTCATATCCGCATACAACATCTACAGAATGGGTAACCTTTGTTCACGGAGCAGGAGGCAGCAGTTCTATTTGGTTCAAGCAGGTGCGCGATTTTAAAAGACATTTTAACGTGTTAATTCTAGACCTTCGAGGACATGGAAATAGCCAACCAAAGTTAAAAGACACTTTTAAATCTAAATATACGTTCGATTCTATTACCGCAGATATTGTAGAAGTTATTGATGCTTTGAAGATAGAAAAATCGCACTTTATTGGCATTTCTTTAGGCACAATTCTAATTAGGAATTTAGCTGAAAAAAGACCAGAATTGGTGAAAAGTATGATTATGGGTGGTGCTATTATAAAGATGAATTTCCGCTCTCAAGTACTAATGAAAGTTGGCAATATCTTTAAATCTGTGGTGCCATATATGATGCTTTATAAGCTCTTTGCATTTATCATCATGCCAAAGAAAAATCATAAGAAATCGAGGTTGTTGTTTGTAAACGAAGCAAAGAAATTATACCAAAAAGAGTTTTTAAGATGGTTTAAGTTAACCTCAGAAATTAACCCACTTTTACGTTTTTTTAGAACAAAAGACATTAAAATTCCTACACTATATGTAATGGGAGCAGAAGATCATTTGTTTTTACCTTCTATAAAAAACATTGTTGCAAAGCATGTGACGTCTTCACTTTTTGTGATAGATAATTGTGGTCATGTTGTAAACGTAGAGCAACCAGAAACGTTTAACAACCATACCATTGGTTTTATAAACTCTTTGGCATAAAAAAAAGCGCGTTTTTCAACCCGCTTTTAACTATTTATTTCAATGGATTAAGAATTCATAATCGCTTCAATTTCATCTGCATCTATAGGAATATTTCCCATTAAATTAAAAGGCTCTCCTTTTTCTTGAACCACAACATCATCTTCCAAACGAATCCCAAAACCTTCTTTAGGAAGGTAAATACCAGGCTCTACAGTAAATACGTTGTTTGCTTGCATTGGTTCGTGTAAAAGTCCGTAATCATGTGTGTCCAAACCAATATGATGCGACGTTCCGTGCATAAAATACTGCTTGTAAGCAGGCCAGTTTTTATCTTCATTTTGAACATCAGCCTTATCTAACAACCCTAGGTTTAGCAATTCTGAAGTCATAAGATGTCCAACTTCTACATGATATTCTTTCCACAATGTTCCAGGAACTAGCATTTTTGTAGCTTCTTTTTTCACATGATTTACAGCATTGTATACTGCTTTTTGTCTGTCTGTAAATTTCCCAGAAACAGGCACTGTTCTAGACATATCACTTTTGTAATTTGCATATTCTGCAGCAACATCAAACAAGATTAAATCGCCTGCTTTACATTCTTTATTGCTCTCTGTATAGTGCAACACATTTGCGCTGTTACCAGACGCAATAATAGGTGTGTATGCAAATCCTTTAGAACGGTTTCTAACAAACTCATGTAACAATTCTGCTTCAATTTCATATTCCCAAATACCAGGTTTTATAAAATCTAAAACTCTACGAAAACCTTTCTCTGTAATATCACAAGCTTGCTGCATTAAAGCCAATTCAATCGGGTCTTTTACAGCACGCAATCTTTGTAAAATAGGGTTGCTTTTTGCGACAGAATGTGCAGGGTATTTTGCTAACAACCATTTTGTGAAACGGTCTTCACGCGTTTCTGTTGCTGTATTTGCTCTATAATGTTCGTTGGTGTTAATGTAAAAATTATCTGCATAGGTAGCTATTTCAAACAAGACTTTTTCTAAATCTTGCAACCAATAAACAGTTTTGATTCCAGAGGTCTCTAAAGCCATTTCTTTGGTTAGTTTTGCACCTTCCCAAACGGCAATATGAGCGTTGGTTTCTGTAACAAATAAAATTTCTCGTAAGTTTTCATTTGGGCAATCAGGAAACAGCATTAAAATACTTTCTTCTTGGTCCACACCACTTAAATATAAAATATCTCTGTGTTGTTCAAATGGCATTGTGCTATCTGCACTTATTGGATAGACATCATTTGAGTTGAAAACAGCGATGCTATTTGGCTTCATCTGCGAAGCAAAATTTTTACGGTTTTTTATAAATAATTGTGGATCTATTTTATCGTATTTCATCTAGCTCTTTTAATATTGAAATACAAAGGTAGCAATAATTAATACGAAGGAAGAATGGTTTGCGGATAGCTCTTAATTAAAAACACATAAAAAATTCTGCAAGGTTTTTTTCATCTTGTAGGCATCCATTTAAAACTATTTTTTGGGCGTTCAAGCGGGCTTTTCATTATATCTTTTTGCCAAAAAAGCAAAAAGGATGCCATTTCAATCCCTAACGCAAACTCGGTTCGCAATAGAACAGCTAGCAAGAATTTAAAAAAATAGCTAGTACTATTAATGTCCTTTTTTATTCTAGTAAAACCAATTAAAAATTAAAAATAGTTTCCTGAGTATGTCGATGAGTTTTTATACTAAAAAAAGGTCTTCGACAAGCTCAGACAGACAATCCGTTGGAGGAATTGAAGAGGGTAAAGAGTAAGAAAAGTAGCTAATGAACAAGATAATTGTAACCCATTTAACGTGTCGTTAAAACACATAAAAAAATCCTACAAGGTTAAAAAAAACCTTGCAGGATAATAAGACTCACAATAATTTCCACACAACAATCCGTGAAAATCGGTGTAATTCGTGTCTAAAATTTAACCTAATATCTTTTCTTTTTAGGAGCACTGTTTCTTCCTCTACCAGAAGGTTCAGAAGGCTTGTTTCCTTTAAAATGAGGTTTGCTTTTTGGCTTGTTTCCTTGAGAAGAACCTCCTTTGTTCTTTTTGCCAAAAGAACCTTTACTTTGTGATGCCGCTCTTTTTGGAGGATCTGTATCCGTGGGTTCAAAACCTTCTACAATAGTAGAAGCTAATTTTTCATTAAGTAATTTTTCTATTTCACTTTGGTATTCACTTTCTTCACTACACACCAAAGAAATTGCTTCACCAGCTGCTCCTGCTCTTCCTGTTCTACCAATTCTATGCACGTAATCTTCGGGTACATTTGGCAATTCGAAATTAACAACATGCGGCAACAACGGAATGTCTAAACCACGGGCAGCAATATCTGTAGCAACTAAAATTTTAATAGAATTGTCTTTAAAGTTTTTTAATGCTTTTGTTCTTGCACCCTGACTTTTATTTCCATGTATAGCGGCTGCAGAAATTCCGGCTTTTATCAACTTTTCAGTTAATTTATTAGCACCGTGCTTTGTTCTTGTAAAGATTAAAACCTGATTCCAGTTTCCCTCTTTTATCAGCTTTATAGTAAATTCTGTTTTTTTGTTTTTATCAACTTTATAAACTTTGTGAGTTACTTTTTTTGCTGTTGAATTTTGCGGCGCAGTTTCTACAGAAACAGGATTTCTTAAAATTCCGGAAGCTAATTTTTTAATATCATTAGAAAAGGTTGCAGAAAACATCAAATTCTGACGATCCGCGGGCATGTAGCTAATAATTTTATTAATGTCTCTCACAAAACCCATGTCTAACATTCTGTCTGCTTCATCTAGAATTAAAACTTCAATTCTTTTAAAAGAGAGTGCTTTTCTGTCGTGTAAATCTAACAACCTACCTGGTGTGGCCACTAAAATATCTACACCACTTCTTAAGGTTGCAATTTGTGGTTTTGCGTTTACACCCCCAAAAACTACCGCAGATTTAATATCTACGTATTTACTGTATTCTCTTACATTGTCATGCACTTGTGCAGCCAGTTCTCTGGTTGGTGTTAAAACCAATACACGTAAAGGTCTGTATTTTGGGTGTCTTGTTTCTACTAGGTGTTGTAAAACAGGTAAAGTAAAACCTGCTGTTTTTCCTGTTCCTGTTTGTGCAGAAGCTAAAATATCTTTTCCTTCTAATATATGTGGAATTGCTTTTTCTTGTATTGGTGATGGTTTGGTATATCCTTTCTCTTCAACTGCTTTTACCAACGCCGGAGATAAACCTAAATCTTTAAATGTCATACATAATATTTACGAAAGCAACTTTACGTAGTTGTTTCAGGCCACAAAGATACATTCTTTAAAGTTGCAGACGAATATTTCGGATAACTCAATTTTATGTTAATTGTTTTGATATTGCAATTACAAGTAGTAATTTCCACATCTTATAAATCAAACCTCATTTTTTATGAAAGCTATTTTTCAATTTTTAATGTTTTGTTTTTCAGTAACATTAGCGGCACAATCACCAACGAGTTCAGATATTATGCAACAATCTTTGGAGAAGAAGCAACAAATGATGCAATCTTCATTGGTAAAGAATATAGCATTTACAAATATTGGGCCAACGGTAATGAGTGGTAGAGTTGCAGATGTAGCTGTAAATCCAGAAGATACCACAGAGTTTTATGTAGGGTATGCGTCTGGCGGACTTTGGTATACAAACAATAATGGAACTACTTTCACGCCTGTTTTAGACAATTCGCCAACGCAAAATATTGGTGATATTGCAGTAGATTGGTCTTCTGGAACCATTTGGGTAGGTACTGGTGAGAAAAACTCATCTCGCTCTAGTTATGCAGGAATTGGCATGTTAAAATCTACAGATAAAGGAGCAACTTGGGTACATGTTGGGTTGTCAGATTCGCATCATGTAAGTAGAATTCTCATCAACCCTAAAAATGCAGATGAGGTTATTGTGGGTGTTATTGGGCATTTGTATTCATCAAACACAGAAAGAGGAGTTTTTAAAACTACAGACGGTGGAAAAACATGGGCAAAATCATTATTCATAAATAAAGATACCGGAATTATAGATGTTGCGGTGGCACCTGAGAACTTCAATATTATGTATGCTGCTTCTTGGGAAAGAGATAGAAAAGCGTGGAATTTTGACGGTGACGGAAATCATTCTGGAATTTACAAAAGTACAGATGCAGGAACTTCTTGGAATAAAATTGCAGAGAAAAGTGGCTTTCCAATAGGAAGTGGCGTTGGCAGAATAGGATTGGCTGTTTTCAATGAAAACACCGTGTATGCCTTGCATGACAGTCAGTTTAGAAGACCCAAAAAGGCAGCTAAAAAGGCTTCAGATGATTTGTCTAAAGAAGATTTTAAAACAATGTCTTCTGAAGATTTTTTAAAATTAGAAGATAAAAAACTAAACACGTATTTAAAAAATAACGGATTTCAAGAAAAATACCGCGCAGAGAACGTAAAACAAATGCTGCGTGTGGGTTCTGTAAAGCCAATAGATTTGGCAAAATATTTAGAAGATGCAAATTCGATGTTGTTCGACACCCAAGTAATCGGTGCAGAGGTTTTTAAAACTACAAATGGTGGGTCTTCTTGGGAAAAAACACACGATAATTTTTTAGATGGTGTGTACAGTTCTTACGGATATTATTTCGGTGAAATTAGAGTGGATCTGCAAGATGAAAACGGAATTTATGTTCTAGGTGTTCCGATTATAAAATCGAAAGATGGTGGAAAAACATTTACATCCATAGGGAAAGAAAACGTGCATTCAGACCACCAAGCATTGTGGGTAAATCCTAAAAAATCGGGTCATATTTTAAACGGAAATGATGGCGGTTTAAATCTTTCCTATGATGATGGTGACAATTGGATAAAATTAAATGACCCTGCAGTTGGGCAATTTTATTCGGTATATGCAGACAATCAGAAAAATTATAAAGTCTATGGTGGTTTGCAAGATAATGGCGTTTGGGTTGCAGACAATAATGCCACAATTAATAAAGGTTGGAAACATACAGGTCAGAACCCGTATCAATCTATTATGGGCGGAGACGGCATGCAGGTGCAGGTAGATGATAGAAATCCGAATATTGTATATACGGGCTATCAGTTTGGAAATTATTATAGAATTGACAGAGCAGCAGGTACGCAAGAGTACATTCAGCCAAAACACGTGTTGGGTGAAAATCCGTATCGTTTTAATTGGCAAACACCTATCTACTTGTCAAAACACAATCAGGATATTTTATATTTAGGAGGAAATAAATTACACCGTTCTTTGAACAAAGGAGACGATTGGGAAACAATTTCGGGAGATTTAACTACCAGAGGGAAAAAGGGAAATGTTGCTTTTGGAACACTAACTTCAATTTCTGAAAGTCCGTTTCAATTTGGTTTAATTTATGTGGGTTCAGATGATGGATACATCAATGTGACTAAAAATGGTGGTGGTAGTTGGATGCGCATTTCTAATAATTTACCAGAAAATTTGTGGGTTTCTAGAGTGATTGCATCAAAATTTAAAAAAGAACGGGTGTATGCAACTTTAAACGGTTATCGTTTTGACGATTTCACCACTTATATTTATGTTTCCGATGATTATGGGCAGACGTGGAAGAACATCGGTAATAATATTCCAACTTCACCAGTAAATGTAATTAGAGAAGACTCTGAAAACGAAAACATTTTATATACAGGCACAGACAATGGTTTGTACGTTTCTTTAAATGGTGGAGGTTCTTGGGAGGCCTTTTCTAAGAACTTGCCAAATGTTGCCGTGCATGATTTGGTTATTCAGCCAACAGCAAAACATTTAATTGTAGGAACGCATGGTAGAAGTTTATACAAAGCCAATGTTGCTTCACTTCAAAAAATGAATGCTACTATTTTAGCGAAAGACACCCATGTTTTTGCCATTAATAATATTCGTAAAAGTGAAAACTGGGGGCGCTCTTGGAGTCAGTGGAGAACAGCAAATACACCAGAAGTGCACATTCCTTTTTATTCAAATGCTGCTAAAAAAAGAACGATAACAATTTACTTAGGAGGTGTAAAAGTAAACTCTATGGAGGTTACTGCAGACAAAGGCTTTAATGAAGCTATTTTTGATGTTTCTTTTTCTAAAAAAGGATTGAAACGATACCAGACAGCGCTCAAGGATTCTGAAGTGAAGGAAGCCAAAAACGGTGTTTTCTACTTACTAAAAGGAAAGTATACTGCAAAAATTGGGGATTCTGAAAGTATGTTTGAGGTAAAATAATAGTGGGTTTATTAAAACCTTATTTAAGGGAGCGCTCGTTTTTAACGAGCGCTTTGAGTATAAGCAATCTTGTGTTATGTGCCTTTTAGCTTTTTTTTACTTAAAATAAAAAACAAGCTATTTAAAATTATTCTAAATTTTGCGAAAACGTTGTAAATTCTTTGCTACCAAAATTCTTTAGGTGTATTTTTGTAGTCAAAATTTTAACTAATTATACAATGAGCGGATTTTTTAAATCTTCAATCGGAAGAAAGGTAGCGATGGCACTTTCTGCATTCTTTCTGATGTTTTTCTTACTTCAGCATTTATCAATAAATATTTTATCAGCCTTAAGTCCAGAGACCTTTAATGAAGTGTCTCACTTTATGGGTACAAACCCTTTAGTTCAGTTT
>ENA-ORXF01000925-ORXF01000925.1-marine-metagenome-genome-assembly--contig:-NODE-925-length-19934-cov-8.378053_pt1 | contig 19934 bp, 15 predicted proteins | sample MGYA00237864_ERZ511476 | MGnify/ENA primary metagenome ERZ511476 (study PRJEB26306, sample SAMN06343908) | marine metagenome | isolation source: coastal waters | place: Atlantic Ocean: West Antarctic...
TTTGGCAATTGAACCCATTCTATGGCATCTACATAAATACCTAAATACCACGCATCAATTTCATCTGGATGAATTTGTGTTAACAAAGCAAAATTCCCCGTAATCATTAAACGCTGAATGTGGTGTGCATAGCCATTTTCTAATGAATTATTGATGGCATTTTTTAAGCAATTCATTTTTGTTTTTCCGGTCCAAAAGAAATCGGGTAATTTGTTTTTGTTGTCTAAAAAATTTTCTTTTTTATAATCTGGCATTAACATCCAATACATACCTCGCATGTATTCTCGCCAGCCTAAAATTTGTCTTATGAAGCCCTCAACCTGTGAAATATCAATTGGCTCTTTTTGATTTCTGTAGGTTTCTAGTACGGTGTTTACAACTTCTTTAGGAGAAATAATTTTTGAGTTCATAGCAAAAGAAATCCTACTGTGATACAAGTAAATTTTATCGGTATGCATTGCATCTTGATAATCGCCAAAATGAACCAACAAATGTTCACAGAAATAGCTTAATTGCTCTAGAGATTGTTTTCTGGAAATAGGGTATTCAAAATATTTTGAATTGATTTCTCCAATTGTTTTGATGCCTGCTTTTTTAATATCAGCATGCACTTCTTCTACGTTTGTGTCAAAATTAATTTCTTGCGGGATTAGAGTATCACCTTTCCATTTTTTTCGATTACTTGCATCAAAATTCCACTTCCCACCTTCTGGTTGTTTGTCAACCATTAGTATTTGATGTTTTTTGCGCATATTTCGATAAAAATGTTCCATTAAGAACTGTTTTTTACCTTTAAAAAAAGTAGCTAAATCCTCTCTTTCCGTATAGAAATGTTCTGTTGAAAATACATCAGAGTCAATAGCCAAATCAGCAGAAAATATTTTTAATTGTTGGTCCAGTCTGTATTCGTCTGGTGAGAGGTATTCAAATTTCTCAATATGGTACTCTGCAATTAAAAGCGCTAAATTTTCAACTAAACTTTGTGTGTTTTTTTTATCATTTATATGGAAGTAAACAACCGAGTGATTTGCTTTTCTTAATTCATCTGCAAAATGCCGCATCGCCGTAAAATAACCAACAACTTTTTGAATGTGATGCGTTACATAATCCGTTTCTTGACGCATTTCAAACAAGCAATATATCGTATCTGGATTTGTTTCTGTCAGCCAAGAATGTTGACTGTTCAATTGGTCGCCTAAAATTAACCGTAATTTTTTCATCTTAAAATAATGTTTTTTCTAGCCAAAGTTTTCTATACTTGTGATTTTGATCGTAACGAGCTGCTTGCATTTGTGTGTTGAATTTGCGGTCTCTCGGATCATTTCCTACGCCGGCAACATACATCCAATTTCCATAATTACTGTGCACATCGTAATCCAATAACATCGATTCGAAATAAGCTGCACCAATCCTCCAATCTAATAAAAGTTCTTTTGCAAAATAAGAAGCTACATTTTGTCTTCCGCGGTTACTCATAAAACCAGTTTCTTTTAATTCGATCATATTGGCATTTACAAAATCATCTTTTGTTTCTCCATTAATCCACTGCTGAATAGATTTCTCGTCAGAATTCCAATGGTATTCTTTGTTTAAAATTCCACCAATTTTAAAAATTTTAGTATCATATTTTAAAGAAATATATTTAAAATAATCCCTCCAGATTAATTCAAAAATCACCCAATAAGTAGATTGATTTGCTCCAAACTCAGCTTCATATTCCTTTATTTTCCAATAGATTGTTTTTGCGGATATACTGCCGTTTGCCAACCAAGGCGAAAATTTTGTACTATAGTCTTTGCCTACCAATCCGTTTCTAGTGTTTTTATAAAAAGAAACTTTCTTGGTTTCGAAAAAATAGGTATGTAACCTTTCTAAACCGGCGTCTTCACCACCAGAAAAAGGGAAGGCAGATTTTATATTTGGTGTATACTCATCAAAACCCAAGTGTTTTAAAGTAGGAATTTCTGTCTTATTTTCTACTATATTTTCAAGGGAGAGCTTAGAGATTGAAAATTCTGCTTCAATTTTCACCGTTTTTTCTAGTTTTTTTCTAAAGACAGTAAATACATCTGGTATGTTAGAAAAATCTGTTGAAACAGCCTCTGGGTGATACAGAAACTGATCATAATTTTCTATAAAATTTACATTTTCTGGAAGTGTATCTCTTATTAAATTATTTGTGCTAATTTCTTCTCTTGTCCATTCTTTTTGAGTATAAATACTTTCTATAGAAAATTCATCACAAATTTTATGAATGCGATCTTCTGGACTTTCAAAATAGGTGAGCAGTGTAATGTTTAAGTCTGATAAATTCCTTCTTAAAGCGGTAACTGTTTCTATAAGAAATTTTGCTCTGTACTTTGCTGTCTTTTGAAATCCAAATTCATCTCTTGTAAATAATTTCGGATTAAAAAAAAAGACTGCAATGACTTTTTCGTGGTTGTCTGTTGCTTTTTTTAAGGAATCGTTGTCAGCTACTCGTAAATTATTACGAAACCAAATTACCCCTGTGTTTTCTTGTTTCTTCTGCATTTTTCGCTACAATATTTTACATCTTCCCAATTTTTTTCCCATTTCTTTCGCCATGTAAAAGGGAGTTGACATACAAGGCAGGTCTTTGTTGGTAGGTGTTGTTTTTTCAAAATTATTTATTAATATTACGAATCATTCCGTTAAATACAAACCAATGCAAGGGCACTACCGCATACCAATACAATCTACCTGCAAGACCATGTGGTCTGAAAGTGGCAGTTTGATATAAAATTCCTTCTTCAATTTTAAATTCTAACCAAGCTTCACCTGGTAAAATCATTTCTGCATAGAGCAAGAGTTTCCCTTTCTCTTTATCCGCATAAATAACCCGCCAAAAGTCTAAAGCATCTCCAGCATTTAACTCCGTAGGATGTCTTCTTCCTCTACGCAAACCGGCACCTCCAAAAAATTGATCTATATAACCGCGAATTTTCCAAAGAAAAGTACCATAATACCAACCTGTTTCGCCTCCAATTGCCCAAATTTTATGCAAAGCAGTTTCTTTATCTTTTACTTTTCTTTTTTTGAAGTCTTTAAAGCACCCATATGCTGGAACATTGATAAATTCGTGAACATAACTTTTCAGTTTTCCACTGCTTACATAAGAGTCTTTCCAACTAGAAATAATACTATTTTGTTCAATTTTCTTAAAAGCTAATTTCACAGCTTTCTTGTAAGACATTGGTTCTAAATTTAAAAAAGTATTAATATTGCTCTTTTTTCCAATAACTTCAACACCCATAGAGTTTACTAGGGTACATGCTAGTTTATAAGAGGTAGAGGTTACAAAGTACAGCCAATAAGAAGATAGTTTTGGCGTCATTACAGGTACGGTAACAATCCACCTTTTCAGTTTTCTTACTTCGGCAAATTGCAATAACATTTCTCTGTATGTCAATACTTCAGGTCCAAAAATATCATGCGAAGTATTGTAAAGTTCTTGTTTTGCTAAAGCTTTGTGTAAAAAAGACAACACGTCTCGAATTGCCAGAGGTTGTGTTTTTGTATTTAACCATTTTGGAGCAATCATAGCAGGAAGCTTTTCTACAATATCTCTTATGATTTCAAAAGAGGCACTTCCTGAGCCAACAATAATGCCTGCTTTAAAAGTAGTTAAAGCATATTTTTTTGATGCCAGCGTTTTCTCTACATTTTTTCTTGATAATAAATGTTTAGATAGATTAGTATCATTTGTAATTCCACTTAAATAAATTATTTGCTTTACTGCTGAGTTTTCTGCAAATCTTTTAAAGTTAAAAGCACATTTCTCTTCTAATATGTGAAATTCTTTAGCAGAATTTGACATTGAATGTATTAGATAATAAGCGGCATCTATATCTTTTGGAATCGCTTTTAAAGTTTCGATTTTTAGAAAATCGGCTTCTATTAGTATAATATTTTCTTTATTCTTATAATAGTTTTGTGCTCGTACTTTATCTCTAACAGGGCAAATTATGGTGTGGCCGTCATTTAGTAATAACGGAATTAGTCTTTTACCAATATAGCCGGTTGCCCCTGTTACGAGTATTTTCATGCACTTGTTTTTATTTTTTTTGGTCTTTGGTAAGACAGTTGTTTTTTAAACTTTGGAACCGCATATGTATCCAGCCCATTAATGGTTGCAATATTACCTTTAGAAAGATTAATCAACCCATCTGCCTGCAAAAGTTCATCATCGATATATAATTCTTCAATTTGAGAAACAATTAGCATTACATCATTTGAAGGTACGTATACTTCTTCTATAAATTTCATACTCATTTGAACGGGAGCGCCTTTAACAAAAGGTGCTTTGAATTGGCCTTTAAATTCCTCTTCTAAATTAGTCATGTCAAATTCTGAAACTTCTTTTGGATATTTTGCCGAGGTGTGATGTGCATCTTCAATAATATCCTCGTGAATGTGATTGATGGTGAAAAAACCTGAATCTTTTATGTTTTTGTAAGTATCTCTCGGCACTGTTGTTGGTCGCAGAATAAAACCCAAAGTCGGTGGATTAGAACCCAAGTGAGTCACAGAGCTAAAAACAGCAACATTTGAAACACCTTCCTCTGATAAAGAGCCTAGTAAATTGGCAGATTTAAAACCAGAACAACTATTTATCAAATTAATTTTGAAAATTTTATTTAAATTTTGGATGTCATTATAGTTGTAAAAAGCCATTATAAATTCTTGTAATTATTAATTTTTATATCTTTCCCTTTTAAATCATGCATTAAATTATACAAACCGAAAAACGTTCTGTTGATATAAATAAAGTGTTTAGAGCCTCTATTTCCATTCATATTTTTAAGCTCCGAACTTTTCATGTATTTGCTTCCTAATTCAGAAATTTCTCCAAAAAACCCATCATCAGAAAAATCGAAATTTTCGTTATGAAAAGGTTTTGTAAACAAACTTAGCATTTCATGAAACATTGCTCTAAAAAAGTCTAACTCGTCTTCAGAATCGTCTTCTCTTAAAATCTCTAATTCATATAATTTTTCTTCAAAAAGCACAGGATCAGAAATACATTCTGGTTTTGCCAATTCAAAGTAAGGTGTATAAAATTCCATAGGTATGGTTTTCATACAGCCAAAATCAATTGCAATTAGCTCGTTTTCTGGAGAAACCATAAAGTTTCCAGGATGCGGATCTGCATGTACCTTTTTCAATTTATGAATTTGGAACATATAGAAATCCCATAAAGCTTGGCCTAATTTATTAGAAACCTCTTGATCGTTCGTAGAAAACTCTGATAAATGAATTCCATTCATCCAATCCATCGTTATAATTCTATCTGAAGACAAATCCGAATAATAATTAGGAAAATTTAAATTTGGTATGTGTTTGCAGGCTGCAACAATCGCTTTACTCTGGGCTACTTCTAAGATGTAATTTGTTTCTTCTACCAATTTACCTTCTACTTCCTTAAAATACCTATCAGAATCTTTTCCTCTAATATTAAACATTTTAACAGCAATGGGTTTTACCATTGATAGATCTGAGGTAATACTTTGTGCAATTCCTGGATACTGAATTTTTACTGCTAATTTCTTACCATCTTTTTCTGCTCTGTGCACTTGTCCTATACTTGCTGCATTTGTAGAGACAGTGTCAAATTTATCATAAATTTCACTTGGGTCTTTTCCAAAATATTTTTTAAAAGTTTTCACAACTAATGCAGGAGAAAGTGGAGGTACAGAAAATTGAGAAAGTGAAAATTTTTCTACGTATGCTCTTGGTAAAACACTTTTTTCCATGCTTAGCATTTGTGCAACCTTTAGCGCACTTCCCTTTAATTGTTGAAGTCCGTCATAAATATCTTCTGCATTGTTTTTGTTTAAACGATCTTTTGCCTCTAGTTCTGATTTAGTGAATTTATCACCATAATATTTTAAATAATTTACACCTATTTTAGCTCCTGTAGTCATTAACTTTGAGGCGCGGTTTATTTTTGATGTTGGTATGGAATCTATTGTTTTCATTGCTTCTTTAGTTGAAGTTAACTTTTTCTTTTAAAATAAATTTTCCGAAATCTAAAAGACTTTTCAAAGGTTTTATATCTAATAGATCGAAACGAGCGTTTACAGATTTCTCAATAAAAATATCTGTCTTTTCGAAAGAAGCAGAGGTGTCATCCAGCCAAAACTTTAGGGTAAGTACTAATTGGATCCAAGAGGACTCTTGTGTGGCTTTATCTTGAATTTTTCCTAGTTTTTCTTGTTGTAAGTCTATTTTTTCAATCCCAATATTATTTGCAAACGTTTTAAAATCTTGTTTTAAACCTTTCAATAATTTTAAAGATTTTAATTTTAAGACCTCTTCATTTCCACTTAAAGCGTATACCACATAACTTCTATTAGCTGTTAGTATTTCAAAGAAGGTGAAATAAAAACTTAATAATTTATTTCGTGCATCGTAATTGGGGTATTCTTCACTTTTAGCTAGCATTTTAATCGTATTGTTCGAAAATTCACTAAAGATAGATTGTTCAATTGCTTCAAATGAACCATAGAATTTGTAAAAATCTGCTTCTTCAAAATTATTATCTTTTGCAAAACTAAATACAGATTTAGGGTGGTGATTGTGTTCCAGTACAAATCCCATGTACCAAGAAATTAAATCGTCTTTGCTGATGTTTTTCTTGCGAGCCATATGTGTTATATATTTTAAACAAAGATACAAATGTTTAATAAATTATTCAATTTGTTAAACAATAATATTTTGTTAATTTGAAAATAAGTTAATACTAAATTAAATTGAATTGTAAGTGTGTAAAATTAATATAAAGCTAAGTTTTTAATACCGTAAAAACAATGAAAATTTAAAATATCTTTCTGAACTTTCGCTAACAGTAGATAGATCTTCTATCTATATTATTACTCAAAAAAAAGTTTTCGACTTCAGAAGCTTTAAGACAGTTAGAAAGATATTCGTTGTCATATTGAAATAGTTGAAAAGCAAAATTATACTATTTAAAACATGTCTTTATCTAAATAAAAGGTTACTTCTACTATTAATTTGGATGCCTTGTTCGGCTTAATTTTAGCTTTTTTTACTAAGTTATGGAAACAAGTATTAGTTTTTAAGTAGAGATTTTAAGATATAGAATCAAATAGAAAACTATGACACTTTAAATTATTATGGTTTTTAGTCTTGGTGGCAGGCTTCAAACCTTCGATGTTTTCGTTTTAAGCGTGATGCAATAACGTCCAGCACCTCTTTTTTAATTTTTTCCTCTAAATATAAAACATCATACTTTGTAGTTGTTTTCTTTTAAAAGATAATATTTCAATCTTTAGTTTTGGCTTAAGAGCCTCTGTGATTGTATAAATGTTTTTTTAATGTTTCTTCAGCATTCTTGTAAGTGTATTTTACATAATACTTTGGTGATTTTAAAGAAAAAATAATAATTTTAACAGTAAACATTTGTTATGAAAAAAGAAGAGCTGAATATTTATAAAATATTCAGCTCTTTAGTCGGGGTGGCAGGATTCGAACCTGCGACCTCCTCGTCCCAAACGAGGCGCGATGACCGGGCTACGCTACACCCCGAAATGATTTTTCATTTAAGGACTGCAAATATAGAATAATATTTATATCTTGAAGTATTTTTCTTAATTATTAATAGCTTTATTTAATGCTTTTCTTTAGTTTCAATATCGCAATGGCTAACATGTAATAAGAGTATATTATAGCTGGTTAAATTGAAAATAATTACCAATAAAAACGACTGCTAAAAGAGCTTGTGATTAGAGGTGAAGCTTGTTATCTAAAAAAGTTGCAAGATGTCATAAAAAAGAGAGTTAAAAAATAAAAGGGTATCCGCTTTTATTATAATTATATGATTTAATAGTAAAATAGAGGAAGGTATTAAAGCTTTGAAATTGGTTTTAAAAGAGTTGATTTTAGTGAATAAAATTGGTGGCAAAAATAGAATGTCAAGAATTATACTTTAAAAGATACTAATTGCAGGTGTTGTAAATTACATTTCTAAATTTTTGAAGAATAGTAGAGGAGGAATAATTACCACGGAATATCTTATAAATTTTTGTTATAAACTAATTGTAATTATTCATACAAAAAGAGGGTGTACATAAATCTAAAAATATAAATTTGTATTCTAATTTTTTAATCAGAATTATGTCAGAAAATATTGAAAAAATAAAATGTTTAATTATTGGTTCTGGTCCTGCAGGGTATACTGCGGCAATTTATGCAGCTCGAGCAGATATGAAACCTGTAATGTATACAGGAATGCAAATGGGTGGTCAATTGACTACTACAACAGAAGTAGATAATTTTCCGGGTTATGCCGAAGGTACAGATGGACCTGCAATGATGGAAGATTTAAAAAAGCAAGCAGAACGTTTTGGCACAGAAGTGCGTTTCGGAATGGCTACCAAAGTAGAATTAAGTGATAAAGTTGGCGGCATTCATAAAGTTGTTGTTGATGAAAACAAGCATATTGAAGCTGAAACAATTATTATTTCTACAGGAGCTACTGCAAAATACTTGGGCATTGAAAGTGAACAACGTTTAATTGGTGGCGGAGTTTCGGCTTGCGCAACTTGTGATGGTTTTTTCTATAAAGGACAAGATGTTGTAGTTGTAGGTGCTGGAGATACTGCAGCCGAGGAAGCTACGTATCTATCTAATATTTGTAGTAAAGTGACCATTTTGGTGCGTAAAGATTTCATGAGAGCATCTAAAGCAATGCAACATAGGGTGGAAAAAACTAAAAATATTGAAGTTTTATACAATACAGAAATTGATGAGGTTCTAGGCGCTACTGTTGTTGAAGGTGTGAGAGCAATCAATAATAAAACACAAGAAAAGTACGATATTCCTGTAACCGGAGTTTTCATTGCAATCGGGCATACACCTAATTCAGATTTATTTAAAGGTGTTTTAGATATGGATGAAACAGGATATTTAATTACGGAAGGAAAAACAACTAAAACAAATTTACCAGGAGTTTTTGCCGCTGGTGACATCCAAGATAAAGAATATAGACAAGCTGTAACTGCGGCGGGTACTGGTTGTATGGCTGCTTTAGATGCAGAACGTTACATCGGAGCTTTAGAATAAATTTTTATTAAAATAAGTAAACAAAAAGAGAGATTACTTTATAGTAATCTCTCTTTTTAATTTATATGATATCGAAGTTTTTAAACTTCTACAGAAGCTTTCATTGATTTTCTGTAAGTAAAAGAATTAAAAATATTTCTTTTACCAAAGTTATTCATAGATTTAGAGTTTACAAATTTTCCAAAAAGTATTTTGCTAACACCAAAGTATTCATATTTATTACCATCTGTAAAAGTAACCTCTAATAACATACTCTTGTGGTGCCAATCTGCAACTTGAAATTCTGTAATAGTTTTTTTGTAAGCATCTAAATTTGCCTCTTTAGTTTCTGGAGCGATGCTTACTAAAAAATGATACCCATCTATAATTTGTGTACTCATAACATCTGCTTCATCCTTCTTTTCTTGTTCTTGAAATTTATCTGGATGCCACTCTTTTACTAAGCCTCTGTAGCTCGTTTTAAGTTCTTTTAAATTAATAGGGCCTTCAACTTTAAAAAGTTTTTTATATTCTTTAATACGTTTCATTATTGTGATTTCAAATTGCGTGCAAAAATACTGATAAAAAAGTAATTAGCTGTTTTTTAAAGGTTTTATTTTTTTTAATAGTTTGATTCCTATGTAAGTAATAAAATAAGTAAGAGTATATCCTTGTAATTTGAAAATTAAAGGGTAATATGGGCTCTTATTTCGTTGTAAACTTGCTTGTAAAAAACGATATAAAATAAATGCACCAACATTGTTTATCAACTTCTAGAATATATAGTTGTTTGTGATGCTGTTTAACCTGTTTTGCTACAACCCCAATTCCTTTCTTTCTTCAACATCTCCAGCACTATTTTTGCGCCAATAAGCAGATTGAATTGTTTTTATTTTTTTTGCTTTTGTAGTTAACGTTTTACCCCTTTTGGTAATTGTTTCCTCCCAATATTCAATAGTATAAGGAAATTCTTTTGTTGCTTTTATGGTTAGTGTTCTTTCTAATTCAGGATACCTTATAATATAATTTATAAAATTCTCTGTTTTTATAAGTGAAGCTTCAGCTTTATATGCTTTTATTTTTTGATGATTCAAGGCTAAAAACTCAAAAGACGGAATAATATCTATATTTCCAATAGGCAAGCTCTCTGGAGAAATTCGCAGCTGATTCCAAAGTTCATTTTCTAAAATATTTTTTTTAATTGTTTTCTTTCTGTCTGCATCGCCTTCAAAATACGAATGAAAATCTATGTCAAAATTTTCTCGGTTATTTAGTTGAGCAAATGTATTTCCACACCATTCTTGAGAAGAGAAAGAAACCTTTATAGCTTGTTGGTTTAAATCAATTGGAGAGAAGGTACTTATCATTAAAGAATATGGATAAATTCCGGTTACAAACTTTTTGGCACTGTTCAACTTTAAAACAGGTATATTTTTAGCATGTTTATCATCTGCTTTTACTTGTTTTTCTGGAAGAAAATCTTCGGTTACAAAAATATGTACCGCCGTTCCCTGATGAATTTCGCCATATCTAGCTTGGGTTAATTCGAAAGAAGTTATTTCTGCTTTTCCTTGATACCAATAGGAATTAAATCTCGAATCTTTTTTGAAACTATATATTTCCTTTTTTAAATTAGGTACCATTTTTTTAGTATCAACATTTGAACAAGAAATGAATAAAAGACTTGTAATGATTAATAGGTAAAGTTTTATTTGATGTGTCATTTATTATAATTTGTAACTAATTTACGATAAAACAAAAAGCTATCAGAATAGAAAAAAAGAATTAACACTTTTAAACAAAAAAAGACCCTCAATAAAGAAGGTCTTTTCAACAAATAACTAAATGTATAATACTATAAATATTTCTAGAAACAGTATTTATTCTCTGATTTTACTTTTTCTGCGATTTGATTTCGCAACGCAACCACATTAGGGTAGTTTGTATATTTTGTAAAGCGTTTTAAGCCTGTTAACATCATGCGTTGTTCGTCACCTTCAGCAAAGGAGATAATACTTTCCTTTCCTTTGTTTTCTATAGTCTCTACGGCATGGTATAAGTACAATTTAGACATTGCAATCTGTTCAGATTGTGATGCTTCACCAAAACGTTTTGCATTCTTCTCTGTTCTTAAAATTGCAGATTCTGCCATGTATATTTCAATTAAAATATCTGATGCTGCAATTAATAATTGTTGGTGTTTGTCTAAATCCGGTCCATATTTTTGAATTGCTGCACCAGCAACCATTAAAAATGTTTTCTTTAATTTTGAGAGTATGTCTTTTTCCTCAGAAAATAATGTTGAATAATCTGGTGTGTCAAAAGAAGGTATTCCCATTAACTCCTCTGAAACAGCTGTTGCAGGTCCTAGCAAGTCTACATGCCCTTTCATTGCTTTTTTTATCAACATACCAACAGAAAGCATTCTGTTAATTTCGTTTGTTCCTTCGTAAATTCTTGCGATCCTTGCATCTCTCCAAGCAGATTCCATTGGGGTCTCTTCAGAGAATCCCATACCTCCAAAAATTTGGATTCCTTCATCTGCACAACTTTGCACATCTTCAGAAACAGCCACTTTTAAAATAGAACATTCAATGGCATATTCTTCAACACCTTTTAATTCTGCTTCTTGATGTGTACTTCCAGCCGCTACTCTTAACTCAATTCTATCCTCAATATCTTTTGCAGCTCTGTAAGATGCAGATTCGCCAACATAGGCATTGGTTGTCATTTCTGCTAATTTTGCTTTAATTGCACCAAAATCTGCAATAGGAGTTTTAAACTGTCTGCGTTCTGTAGCATATCTTACGCCATATGTAATTACTCTTCTTTGAGAGTCTAAACAGGCTGCTGCTAATTTAATACGACCCACATTTAAAGCATTCATCGCTATTTTAAAACCTTCTCCACGGCCTGCTAACATATTTTCTGCAGCAACCACAGTGTCATTAAAAAACACCTGTCTTGTAGAAGAAGCTCTAATTCCTAATTTGTGCTCTTCTTCTCCCATGGTGATTCCATTTGGGCTGTCTTTGTCATACTCAACAATAAATCCTGTAATATTTTTATCGTTTTCTATTCTTGCAAAAACAATCATTAGACGACAAAAACCAGCATTCGAAATCCACATTTTCTGCCCGTTAATCTTATATGATTTTCCATCTTCAGAAATTTCTGCTGTAGTTTTTCCAGAATTTGCATCTGAACCTGCTCCAGGTTCTGTTAAACAATAGGCACCAAACCACTCTCCTGCAGCTAATTTAGGGATGTATTTTTCTTTCTGTTCTTGTGTTCCATATAAGGTAATTGGAAGTGTTCCAATTCCTGTGTGCGCTCCAAAAGCGGTGCTAAAAGAACCGGTTCCAGAAGAAATGTAATCACAGGTTAACATCGTAGATACAAAGCCCATTCCTAGGCCACCAAATTCTTCGGGCACGGCAACGCCTAAAAAGCCAAGTTCTCCGGCTTTACGCATTACATCTTCTGTTAATGCATAGTCCTTTGCTTCGAAACGCGCTTTGTGAGGAATGATTTCTCTATCATTAAACTCCATCACCGCTTCTTTCATCATTTGTTGCTCTTCCGTAAAATCTTCCGGAGTAAACACATCGTCGCAATTGGTTTCTTTTACAAGAAATTGACCACCTCTTAATAATTCTTTATCTGTTGTTTCCATTTTCTGTTTTAATTTATGATGTTCCTATTTTTGACATAAGAAGTCAATTGAATTACTAATTTTTAAGTATCGTATTAATTTTTAGAACTTTTGAGTCTTATGCCTTAAGTCCATTCCACTTTTGGGTTTCTTTAATTACGAAAGAAACTCAAATACACCAGCGGCACCTTGACCAGTTCCAACACACATAGTCACCATACCATATTTATTTTTCATGTCGCGTTTGCGCATCTCATCAAACAACTGCACGGATAATTTTGCCCCTGTACAACCTAAAGGATGTCCTAATGCAATAGCACCGCCATTTACATTTATAATCTCTTTGTTTAAGTTTAACTCACGTGTTACCGCTAAAGATTGAGAGGCGAATGCCTCATTCAATTCTATTAATTCAATATCACTCTGTTGTAAACCTGCCTGTTTTAAAACTTTAGGTATTGCAGCAACAGGACCAATTCCCATAATTCTTGGTTCTACTCCAGCAGCAGCATAATTCACGACTCTTGCAATCGGTTCAAGGTTTAATTCTTTTACCATTTCTTCGCTCATCACCATTACAAAAGCGGCACCATCACTCATTTGAGATGAGTTTCCTGCAGTAACACTTCCATTCGCTGCAAAGACGGATCTTAATTTATTTAAAGCAGCAATAGAAGTTCCTGCTCTTGGACCTTCGTCTTTGTTCACCGTATATTTCCGAGTTGCTTTTTTTCCATCAGCACCTAGATATGTTTCTTCAACTTCAATAGGAACTATTTGGTCTTGAAAACGATTTTCTGCTTGTGCTTTTAAAGCTTTCATATGAGAGTTAAAAGCAAACTCATCTTGATCTTCTCTTGAAATTTTAAATTGGTTTGCTACGGCTTCTGCAGTATTTCCCATTCCCCAATAATAATCTGCATGACCCTCTTTTATAGTGTCGTAATTTAATTCGGGTCTAAAGCCTGTCATTGGGACAGAGCTCATGCTTTCTGCTCCACCTGCGATGATGCAACTTGCCATTCCTGCTTGAATTTTCGCAGCAGCCATTGCAATGGTTTCTAGTCCCGAAGAACAAAATCTATTTACAGTAACTCCAGGAACATCTACAGAATTTAATCCTATTAAAGAGATAAAACGCGCCATATTTAATCCTTGTGACCCTTCTGGCATTGCGTTACCTACAATTACGTCATCAATACGTTTTACGTCTAGATTGGGTAATTCTTTCATCATGTGCTGAATGGTCTCTGCACCTAACTCGTCTGCACGTTTAAAGCGAAAAACACCTTTTGGAGCTTTTGCAACTGCAGTTCTATATGCTTTTACTATGTATGCTTGTTTGCTCATAATTTCTAGTTTCTTAAAGGTTTTCCTGTTTTTAACATACTTTGAATTCGTTCTAAAGTTTTACGTTCTGTACAAAGAGATAAAAAGGCTTCTCTTTCTAGGTCTAGTAAATACTGTTCTGTAACCAATGTTGGTTCAGATAAATCTCCACCAGCCATTACATAGGCAAGTTTATTGGCGATTTTCATATCGTGTTCACTAATGTATCTAGAGTCTTTCATAGCGTCTGTTCCTACTAAGAACATCCCCAAAGCTTGTTTTCCTAATACTTTTACGTCTGTTCTAGTTACAGGTTGTGTGTAGCCACTTTCTGCCATTAATTTAGCATGTGCTTTAGCGGTTGCAATTTGTCGGTCTTTATTTACAACAACAACATCTTTTCCTTTTTGAAGTAAGCCTAAATCGAAAGCTTCGTGAGCAGAAGTGGATACTTTTGCCATACCAATAGTTAAAAAGTTTTCTTGTAAGACATTAAGTTCAACATCTCCTTTGCTAAAAGAATCCGATGCTCTTAGCGCCATCTCTTTAGAACCACCACCGCCAGGAATTACACCAACGCCAAATTCTACTAACCCCATATAAGTTTCCGCCGCTGCCACCACTTTGTCTGCGTGCAAAGAAATTTCACAACCACCACCTAAGGCCATTCCGTGCGGAGCAGAAATAGTTGGGATTGATGAATAGCGCATGCGCATCATAGTATCTTGGAAATATTTAATAGCATAATTTAATTCGTCATATTCCTGCTCTACAGCCATCATGAAAATCATACCAATATTTGCACCAACAGAGAAGTTTGGGGCCTGATTACCAATAACCAAACCTTGAAAATCTTTTTCTGCCAATTCAATTGCTTTGTTAACTCCTGCCAAAACATCTCCACCAATGGTATTCATTTTAGATTGGAACTCTAAGTTTAAAATCCCATCTCCTAAATCTTCAATTACAACTCCAGAATTCTTGAAAACTTCGTTTGACTTTCTAATATTATCTAAAATGATAAATGATTCTTGACCCGGTTTTTTAGTAAGTTCTTTTAAGGGAATGTCATAAAAATAAGTGGCGCCTTCTTTGACGGAATAAAAAGAATTAGCACCAGTGGCTAGCATTTCTGTTACCCAAGTTGCAGGCGCTACACTTTCAGCTTTCATGAGTTCAATTCCTTTTTCTACACCTACGGCATCCCAAATTTCGAAAGGTCCGTTTTCCCATCCGAAACCAGCTTTCATGGCATCATCTATTTTGTAGATTTCATCAGAAATTTCTGGAATTCTATTTTGAACATACGCAAACATCGCTGCAAAGTTCTTTCTGTAAAATTCACCAGCTTTGTCTTTTCCACCAATTAACACTTTGAAACGATCAATGGGTTTGTCAATTGTTTTTGTCAACTCTAAGGTTGCAAATTTTGCTTTTTTAGCAGGACGGTATTCTAAGGTATCTAAATCTAAAGTTAAGATTTCTTTTCTACCTTCTGCATTTACAGTTTTTTTGTAAAAACCTTGTCCTGTTTTACTTCCTAACCATTTGTTTTCCATCATCGTATTGATGAAACCTGGCAGTTTAAATAATTCGTGTGCCTCATCATCAGGACAATTGTCATAAATTCCGTTTGCAACGTGCACTAAGGTATCTAAGCCAACAACATCTACCGTTCTAAAAGTGGCAGATTTTGGTCTACCAATAACCGGTCCTGTTAATTTATCAACTTCTTCGACCGTTAAGCCTAATTCCTTTACTTGATGAAATAAAGATTGGATTCCAAAAATACCAATTCTATTTCCTATAAATGCAGGAGTGTCTTTGGCTAAAACGGAAGTTTTTCCTAAGAACTTCTCACCGTACATCATTAAGAAATCGGTAACTTCTTGGCTACAATCCGGTCCTGGAACAACTTCAAAAAGTTTTAAATATCTAGGTGGATTAAAAAAGTGGGTTACAGCGAAATGTTTTTGAAAGTCTTCACTTCTTCCTTCATTCATAAACTGAATAGGAATACCAGAAGTATTCGAAGAGATAATTGTTCCTGGAGTTCTATATTTCTCTAGTTTTTCAAAAACAATTTTTTTAATATCGAGTCTCTCAACCACTACTTCCATAATCCAATCTACATCCTTCACTTTTGCAATATCATCTTCTAAATTACCAATGGTAATTCTATTTGCAAATTTCTGGTGATAAATTGGGGAAGGTTTTGATTTCAAAGAAGCTGTTAATGCATCGTTTACTAAACGATTGCGAACAACTTTATCTTCTAACGTAAGTCCTTTTGCTTTTTCTTTATCAGTTAGTTCTCTTGGGACAATGTCCAATAAAAGAACTTCTACACCAATATTAGCAAAATGACAAGCAATACCGCTTCCCATAATTCCGGAACCAATAATTGCTACTTTTTTAATTCTTCTAGTCATTTGATTGATTTTTATACTGCTTTTTTGCTGATTTCTTTATAAATTTCTTTGTCTGCAATTAATTTATTTATGACTTCTGTTATCTTAAAAAAGCCTGCTAAGTCTTGCTTTGAAACGTTGTTAATAACGGTTTCATTAAATTGAATTACATGGCCTTTAGATATTTTTCGCATCTCTTTGCCGTAATTTGTTAATTTTATAATAACACTTCTGCCATCCTCAGGATTTTTTTCTCTAGAAATGGCGCCTTTATCTTCCATGTTTTTTAAAATTCTAGAAAGACTGGTTGGCTCCATACCCATTAAAGGTCCTAATGCTGTAGAAGGAGTTCCTTCTTCTTTATCAATATTTAACAAAACGAAAGCTGTAGACATTGTACTGTCGTGATTTACTGCTTGTTCATTGTACATTTTTGCAACCGCCTGCCAAGTTGCTCTTAATTGATGATCTACCGATTTTTGCTTATCCATTCCATCAAATATATAAAAATTTATTATGCACGCATAGTAAATTGCAAGAAAGTTATGCATGCATAGTAAACTTAACATTAATTAAAGCGTAACGTTTTTAGTTGTTTAGTTACTAATAGATAGAAAAAATGTAATATTGTAAGGTCTTCACTTTTAAAAATAAATAAATTTTATCAATGAAAAATGTATTAGAAATTAATAACGTAGTAAAAAAATATGGTGACTTTACTGCTTTAAATGATGTTTCTCTCCATATTCCTAAGGGGAGTGTTTACGGTTTGCTAGGACCAAATGGTGCGGGAAAAACTTCCTTAATTAGAATTATAAATCAGATTACGATGCCAGACAGTGGGTCTATATTTTTAGATGGCGAAACTTTGGCGCCTCATCATACAGCCCAAATTGGTTATTTGCCAGAAGAACGTGGTTTGTACAAGTCTATGAAGGTAGGTGAGCAAGCTTTGTATTTAGCACAGTTAAAAGGATTGTCTAAAGTGGAAGCTAAAAGACGCCTAAAATATTGGTTTGATAAATTTGATATTTCTGCTTGGTGGAATAAAAAGATAGAGGAGCTTTCTAAAGGAATGGCGCAAAAGGTGCAGTTTATTGTGACGGTAATGCACAATCCTAAATTACTTATTTTTGATGAGCCTTTTTCTGGTTTTGATCCTATAAATGCACAATTAATTGCAAATGAAATTTTACAATTACGTGACGAAGGCGCAACTATTATTTTTTCTACACATAGAATGGAGTCTGTTGAAGAGATGTGTGATGAAATTGCGTTGATTGATAAGTCGAATAAAATATTAGACGGAAAGTTAGTTGATATTAAACGAGCCTTTCGAACACATACTTTTCAAGTGGGTCTAAAAACAGCAAACCCTAAAGAGGTAGCTCAAGAGCTAAGAGAAAATTTTAAAGTGTTTCCTGCAGATTTTAAATTATTGAATGAAGGCTTAGCTTTAAATGTGCAGTTGAATGCAACTGACAACTCTAATGATTTATTATCATTTTTAACAAGTAGAGGAGAGGTGCAACATTTTGTAGAATTGATACCAAATGCAAACGATATTTTTATTCAGGCGATAAACAAAAACAGTAAATTATGAGCAAGTTAAAATTAATTATTCATCGAGAATTTATTGCAAAGGTTCGTAATAAATCATTTATAATGATGACTTTTTTAAGTCCGCTTTTAGTCGTGGGTATGGGCGCTTTAGTTTTGTTCCTCGTGCAAAAAAATGATGAAAAAATAAAGGAAATTGTTTATGTAGATAATTCTGGACTGTTTTCTAAAGAAGATTTTAAGGACACAAACTCTATTAAATATCAAGATTTTACAGCTTTAGGAATTGAAGAAACAAAGATAAAGGTTGAAGAAGGAAGTTATTACGGAGCGCTTATAATTCCAAGACAAGACAGCTTAGAATTGTTGGCAACCGCTATAGAATTCTATTCAAAAGAGACTCCAGGAATGTCTATAATGAGTTCTTTAGAAAATAAGGTTGAGAAGAAAATTAGAAACGAAAAATTGAACAGTTTTGGGATCAATTTGGAAAAAATAAAAGCTTCAAAAATTAACACCGCTATAAAAATGCTTAATTTTTCTGGCGAAGAATCAACCAAGTTAATAAACGGATTAAAAATTGGTTTTGGTGCAATTGCAGGTTATTTACTAATGATGTTTGTTATCATCTATGGAAATTCGGTAATGAGAAGTGTTATTGAAGAAAAAACAAGCAGAATTGTAGAAATCATTGTTTCCTCTGTAAAACCGTTCCAATTAATGTTGGGTAAAATTTTAGGAAATGCCTCTGCAGGCTTATTGCAGTTCTTTATTTGGGGGATTATAATTTTTATAATCTCTACCGTAGCTTCCGCTGTTTTTGGTTTAGATCTGGTAGAAATGCAAACGGCCAAAGTTCCTTCCGAACAAATGGATGTCATGAAAGAGGCTGCTGGCGGAGATAAATTGCAACTACTAATGCAAGAAATTTTGAGGTTGCCATTATTAAAAATGTTTGTTTTATTTATTTTTTATTTTTTAGGAGGCTTTATGTTATATAGTTCTTTGTTTGCAGCTATTGGTGCAGCCGTAGATAATGAAACAGATACACAGCAATTTATGTTTCCTATTATGCTTCCTTTAATTTTAGGGTTTTATGTTGGTTTTACAACTGTTATTAACGATCCTCATGGATCTATTGCTGTGTTATTTTCGCAAATTCCATTCACAAGCCCAATAGTAATGCTTATGAGAGTGCCATTTGGTGTATCTTGGACTGAGTTGGCAATTTCTATGACCTTATTATTAGTTACTTTTGTTTTTATGGTTTGGTTGTCTGCAAAAATTTACAGAGTCGGTATTTTAATGTATGGTAAAAAACCAACGTATAAAGATTTATACAAATGGATAAAATATAAAGGATAGATGCAGGATAAATTAGGACAGGTTGCAGAGACAATTGTAGAAGAAGCAAATTCTATATTGGATTATACTTTTACATTTAGTAAAGAAATAAGCATTTCTTTTAAAGCATTACTATTTGTGGCGTTTGCCCTTTTTATTACTGCTTTTGTGTTAAAAATAGTAAGAAATTTTATCACTCGAAAAATGCCTGCAATTGATAAAATTAAATTTGTAAGCGTTTTTAGCTATACTAGATGGGTAGTATTTTTAGTTATTTTTCTAATTACTCTAGATGCCTCTGGTGTAAATGTAACGGCAGTGTTTACTGCTTCAGCAGTTCTTTTAATAGGTGTTGGTTTGGCGTTGCAAACCTTATTTCAAGACATTCTATCTGGTATTTTTATTCTCGTAGATCAATCTGTACATGTTGGTGATATTATCGAATTAGAGGGGAAAGTGGGCAGAGTATTAGATATACGTTTAAGAACCACAAGAGCTGTAACCATCGATAATAAAGTCTTAATAATCCCCAACCATCTTTATTTAACTAA
>ENA-ORXF01000926-ORXF01000926.1-marine-metagenome-genome-assembly--contig:-NODE-926-length-19910-cov-21.698129_pt1 | contig 19910 bp, 19 predicted proteins | sample MGYA00237864_ERZ511476 | MGnify/ENA primary metagenome ERZ511476 (study PRJEB26306, sample SAMN06343908) | marine metagenome | isolation source: coastal waters | place: Atlantic Ocean: West Antarctic...
GCTGCAACTAGCTTATGAAAATGGTATTGATGAGGCAGAAACTATATGGAATAAGAATGAACTTTGGAAATATTAATTTTGAGATTAGGTCAAAATGATGTCTTTTATTCAAAAAAGTATTAAGGTATACTAACTGAATATTCAATTGTATTTTAAAAAAAGGAAAAAAAATGAAAACTATTAAAACCATGATTAAAGATACAAAGAAGAAAGCCTTTACATTAATTGAATTACTGATTGTTGTTGCAATTATTGGAATTCTAGCGGGTGTTGGTGTACCGATGTACAACGGCTATATGGCTTCTGCTAAAGTTAAAAGTGCTCAGTCAAACCACGCAAACTCAACATCTTTTATAGCAGCAACGCTTACTAAATGTGCTACAGGAGTTGAAAAAGTAAAAATGGGTAGTTCAGAATACTACTGTAGTAGAGCTGCAAGCTCTTGGGATAACTATTTCGTAGCCTACTTTAACACTATTAATAAGAATCCATATGGCGGTTCAAGTACTTGTCAATACGCCGCTACTACGTCTTCAAGCATGTGTTTGGGTCAAACCTCCATTACTGCTTATAGTAATCGCATTCGTGTAAGAACCAATGTTGGTACTGAAGCTGGTGCAAATGCCTACGCTCCAAAATCAGGCTATGATGAAGTTACAAAAGAGTAATATTATCACTTTTAGAGAAAATATTAAAACCCGTCTTATGGCGGGTTTTACACTTATAGAACTTCTAATTGTAGTGGCCATCATTGGTATATTGGCTGGTATTGGAATACCTGTATACAATGGCTATATTCAAAACTCTAAAGAGGATGTCGCCAAGAATAACCTAAGATCAATCTCATTAATGGAGGCTAGCTACTTTTCTGATAATAATAGCTACTATCTTTCATCAAGCACATCAGCGATTAATAGCAATCTTTTTAATAAAAATACTTTAGATGCTTCCGGTGACTATGACTACAAGGTTGTCTATCACGATTCGGGATTTCAGGCAGTTGCTAAAGCTAAGAGTGGTAAGAGCGTAACAGATTTCTGCCTTACTCAAAATAATGACCTGAAGAGCGCTTCACAGTGCCCCTAGGGGAAAAAATTACTTACCTACAAGCTGACTAGAATGTATCTCCCATTGCAAACATCGGGGTATACATCGCAACCAATATCCCGCCTACCGTCACACCCATAAATACCATCATTATTGGCTCAAGCATAGCTGTGAGTTTTTCGATGACAATATCCATCTCACCCTCATAATAGCTTGCAATTGATCCATACATTTCTTCCATATTACCAGTCCTCTCTCCAACAGAGACAAGAGCTACAAATGAAGCAGGGAAGATATGTGGAGTTTTTTCAAATAAGGTAGATAAGGGCTCACCTGAAAAGACGCCCCGGCGAACATTAACCATAGCTTCTTTGATTATAAGATTGTTGCTAGCACTCGCAGCAATATCTAAAGCTTCCATTTCCGGAACACCTGCCGCTCTTAGGTTACCTTGAATCATTGCTATCTTAGACAAAGATGACTTATTCACCAAGCCCCCAAATAGAGGCAATTTAAGCACTAATTTATGCCACGCCTTCTTAATCTTATGATTTTTATTAATTGCAAATGATGTTGACATAAAAATAACCACAATTGAAATTGCAAGGACGCCGCCCTTTAAAGGATTTCGCAGAAAGTTACTAATGTTAACAACGGCCTGCGTTGCAGCTGGAAGACCACCTGCCTTTCCTTTAAACATTTCTTCAAAGACGGGAACAACAAAAACAAGCATCAGGGTAACTACTGCCATAGCAACAATGAATAGAATCATTGGATACATCATTGCACCTTTAATACTGCTTTTAATTTTTTCCTGTTTCTCCATATTGATAACTAATTTGGACAAGAAAAGCTGAACTTTTCCACTGGACTCTCCAGCCCTAAGAAGATTGATATAAATATTATCAAAGGCTCCAGGATATCTCTCAAAAGAATCAGACAAGGTGTTACCAGACTCAACAGATTGATGGATATCATTAACAATTAACTTAAAACCTTTATGCTCTGTTTGGAGCTCAATCATCTTAATGCTTTCAAGAATAGGAAGGCCAGCACGGACCATCGTTTCGAATTTTTTCGTAAAGGTGATGACCTCTTTGATAGGTACTTTTTTTGGAATTTTTTTTACTTTTTTTGATTCTTTTACTTCTTTTTTTACTTTGATAACTTCTTCTTTTCCTGATACTTTTTCTAAAGAAGTTATAATAATTTTATCTTGTTTTAACTTAAAAGCAGCCTCATCCTTATTAATAGCTACAACCTTGCCTTCGGTGTATTTATTAGCAAGTATGCCCTTATAAGAAAATGTTACTGCCATATATAATCCACTTAGTCTAGAATAAGAATTCTTTTGTATTCCTCAATCGATACAGAGCCATCTTTTAGGAAAGTTCTGCCAAGCTCTTGCATATTTAAAAAGTCATCTTTTTCTAATGCAATTTTTTTCAGCTCGGGAGTAGTTTTTTCTTGCAGAATGCCTTCAATCAGATTATCAGTTATTCTTAGAACCTCGTAGATACCTTTTCTACCTTTATAGCCAGTACCATTACAGGTATCACACCCTTCACCTTTGAACAATGTCACTCTTGTTGACTCTTCAGCAGAAAAACCCACTGATCGCAGCTGACTCTCATTAATGTTTTCGTCTTCAACAAGACACTCTGAGCAATTTTTTCGTGCCAGACGCTGAGCTACAATAAGAGTTAATGCAGATGTAATTAAATAAGGCTGGACGCCCATATTTAGAATTCGAGTAATTGTACTTACCGCATCATTAGTATGCAGGGTAGAAAGGACAAGGTGACCGGTTAAAGCAGCTTTAATGGCAATTTCAACCGTCTCTTGATCACGAATCTCACCAACCATGACAACTTCAGGATCTTGCCTTAAAAAAGATCGCAGTGCGGAGGCAAAAGTCATCCCATAGTCCGGCTTGACATGAACCTGACCCACACCATTAAGCGTAAATTCCACTGGGTCTTCAGCTGTAAGGATATTAATATCTTCTTTATTTATTTTATTAAGCGCTGCGTAAAGGGTTGTCGATTTACCTGAACCAGTTGGTCCAGTAACTAAAACCATCCCTTGAGGTGAACTTATTGCATCTATAAATGCTTTTTCATCATCCTCATGGAAACCTAGTTTTTCAATAGAAAGGTCAATCCCATCAGTATCTAAAATACGCATTACAACTCTTTCACCAAAGCTCGTTGGCATACAAGAAACTCGAAAATCAACTTCTTTATCATCGACCTTTAAAGTGATAGCACCATCCTGAGCCTTTCTTCTCTCAGCAATATCAAGCTTTGACATAATCTTAATACGAGTAATAATTTTCGAATAATTTTCATGCAATACTTTATCAGTTCCAGGTTCTTCTCTTAAAACACCGTCAAGGCGAAAACGCATCCTAGCAGAATGCTTAAAAACTTCAAAGTGAATATCACTGACGCCTTCTTTAATTGCCTTTTTAAGGTTTTTATCAATAAATTGAACGACTACAGCTGAATATTTCTCATCCACCTCATCATCGGTCAAAGCTTTAGAAGACTCTTTCCCTGCTTTAGCTATTGGTATAGGAGTTTTTGGTTGAGAGATTTTTTTAGTTTCAATGGATTTTTCTTTAGCAGCTGAAGCATTAGTTTTTAATGGCTTTGGGGTTCTTGGCGCTGAAGCAGATGATGGATCAATAGTGTTAAAACTGTCTAAAATTTTACTGATTTGACTAATAGTAACCAAATAAGGATTAATTTTTTTATCTGTTAGCAAAGCAATACTTTGCATTTGGTTTAATGCAGATGGCTCAGAGATAGCTACATCTAAAGTGTGCCCATGAATACTAATTGGAACAATTCTATTTTCAGATATATATTTTTTAGGCAATATATCAGAAGTAGAAAAATCTATATTTTCTGTTTCAAGATTCGGTAGAAATTCAATATCATAACTACCTGAAATTGCATTTGCGATGGTTGTCTCATCTGTAAATCTAAAATCAATAAGAGTCTCAATCAAGCATTTTTCGCCTTCATCACTTGAAACCATTGCACTCTTCAAGTCATCTTCACTTATTAGTCCGTTACTATGCAATAAACTGGCAATTTGTTCTGCTGATTCTGATGGAATACCCAAAGTTGACATAACAATAATTTTATTAAATGACTGTCGGCGCTAGAAAAACTAAGATCTCTTTACGAACATCTGTTTTATCTACTTTTTTAAACAGATTTCCAATGAAAGGAAGGTCGCCTAATAATGGGGTTTGAGATTTTGAATTTTTAAAAGATTGAGTAAATACCCCACCAATGACAACAATCGTTTGATCTTGAATTAATAATTTCGTTGTGATTGTTCTTTTAGCTATAGGAGGGTTCGCAATAGTAGTATCAACCGTTGATTTTTCGACTGCAACTGTGAGGATAATGTTCCCATCACCGACAATCTTTGGGGTTACCTTTAATGTAATTCCAGCCTCTTTTAATTCGATCGAAGTAACACCATCCTCTACTTTTGTATAAGGTATTTGATCTACTTGTTTAATTTCTGCTACCTCACCATCAAGCGTAAATACTCTTGGGTTCGATAAAATTTTTGTAATACCCTTAGTTTCTGATGCAGCTAAAGCAATTGATAGATTTTTAGTTGAAGTTCCAAGGATTAATCCCAAAGCATTTCCAGCAATTGTGCCTTTATTTGTAAATGCTCCAGTAATGTCTATCTGCCTTGGATCGCCATCAGTACCATCTGCCTGAACACTTTCATAGATACCAAAGGCCTCTGCATTAGGCGCTGTAATTCCAAAATCTGCACCCAGTGCCTTACCAAGATCTTCTGCAGCCTCAACAATAAAAGCTTCAATTAAGATTTGCTTAGTTCTAACATCTAATTCATCAATTAATTTTTCTATTAAATCTAGGTCAGCCATGTTTGCCTTAGCAATTATGTAATTAAGCCTCTTATCAATAGTCATTTCTATAGAGTAACCTACTTTATCTTCACTAGATTCCCCATTAATAATACTTTCAATTTCGGCACTAACTATAGCGGCATCTGTATAGTACAACTTAAAGATTTCAGTAAAAAGAGGTTCATTCTCAAGTTGAGATAATCTTACTGTAGTCTCTGTTATGATGCGACCAGCCTCATATGCTTCTTGTAATATTATCTCTTCTTGACTATGGATACGAATGATATTCGCTATAGGATCTACGTGTTTTGCTAGTTTTTTAATTTTTAAAATTGAATCAAGCCCCCTATTCCAAGGCACATCCTCAAGTTTAGCAGTTACCAAGCCAGTAACCTCTTCACCTACTATAATATTAACACCAGTTGCCTCAGCAAACATTAATGCCATGTCATGAATTGGCAAATTTTGAAAATTTACTGATATATTAAAAATAACATTAGCCTCAGCAAGTTGATCAGAAATTAATAGATTCTCAATCAAATCTTCATCAATTTGCCTTCTATTTTTTTTCACAAATGTTTCTGTAGCTGAGTTAGAACCAAACCCTGGAGTAGTTTCAGCATTAGTTCTGACTTGATCTTTTTGATCTGCTATGAAAGTTTCTGAATCGATTAATAAACTTCCTTGATCAAGTTCCAATAAATTTCCTTTACTTAATTCATTAGATACCAATGGAGCACAAGATGACAGAAAAATGACTACTAGTGCTAATATAAATTTACTATTCTTCATCATCATTTACTTCACTCCTATTTCTGACTGCTAGATAAACTACTTTACCGTCTTCAGTTACCACAATTGCCTCATGATTGATGTCAGTTATTGAGCCATTTGCATTACCTAATTTATCTCCAACTTTCACAAAATAATCATCACCACTTGCGGTTCTAATAAATGCGGTTTTTTGTGACGGAGAAATCATAATACCAATTATGGTATTTGATGTAATTGAATTTTGGAGGAGCGGATGAACGCTTTGATCTATTGGGTCACTTGAAAACCCACCTGATGATTGAGCCGAATTATTGTTAACTATAGTAGGAAGTGAGCCAAAAGCATTTTCTGCTGCATGTGAGACACCACCTAGCAATACTAAGATAAACATCAAAAATATATTACCTGCGAATTTGATTTTCATTAAAACTCCTCCTCTTCAGTTTGTACAGATTCTGGATCCACACATTTTTCTGCTTCATTCTTTGGTAGTCGATATGTTGCTATGTTAATCGTAATCTGAACATCACCACCTTTTGATTCAGACCCTTCAGAGCCTTGAGACCCTGGCACTACAATTGACTCTTTATTTATATTTATAATTTTTTTAAGTTGAGCCAATCCATTCCTGAAATTAGTGAATTGAGTATAATTTCCACTTATTTGAAGATCGACACTAAATTCATAATACCCAACTTTTTGAAGTTGCACCATCCTTTCTTCATCAAAAAACTGTTCTTCATCAATTACTTCTTCTTCACCCATATTATCATCAACACAGACCCCTTCAGAAAAAATTGGCTTTTCAATACCTTTTTCTATTTTAGTAATAGTCAACTTATTTTTCATAGCAAGTAAACTAATTTGTCCGTATAAGTCTTCTAATTCTTTATCAGTATGAAATAAAGTAGTGCGTCTGTCGTACTCTTCCTGAGCTATAGATAAATCTATTTCAGCTTGATTAATATCAGTTGTAAGCTCATCAATTTCAAATTTAATCATTTCTATTTGAGATATTTTTTCATTCTTTATTTTTAAATCTTGCTTAGTTGGTAGATATACAAAATAAACGTATAAAGCAATAAATACAAAAACAGCAACAATTACTAGAGCTGTTTTAGCATGTGGATTTGGGGCTGCCTTAGCACCATCATTCGAGTCTTTTTTTGAAAATAAGCCTTTGATAGAGGCCAAATCAATATTCATATCAAGCGCCATCAGCTTTCTCCCTAGAGTCAATAGTTTGCTGCTCAATTAAAATAACTTTAATAACAAATGATTTGACACTTTGGTTAGAAACTGTTTTAACAGACATAGTCGATAATGACGCTTTTTCTATGACATCAATCACAGATAAGTTATCTATAAATGCTAAAATATTTCCATCATTTGATGAGATGCCATCTATCTGAATTTCATCACCACCACTGTAATCAATCTTAGTTAATCTTAAAGAACTACCTGGAATTGCAGAATTAATACCAACTAATACTGAATACATAAAACCTTGGTTTGATGTTAGGTTGCTTGTTGCATCTAAAGTTGTCTCAAGTGATTCTTTTTTGAAATTCAGATCAGAAAGAGTCATTTGTTTTTCACTTCTAATAGGCTCTAGTTCATTGTACTCAACCATCAGCGAATCAACCCTATCAACCTCACTCCCACTAACCAAGAAATTCCATATACCAAACGAAACTGCTATAACTGCAAATAAAACAACGCCCCAACGTGACAAGAATTTCATTTTTTCTTGGCTTTTTACACTTTCTCTATTCGGTAACAAGTTAATATTATTTGTGCCTGTGACGTACTCATAGTAACCAAAGACATCCAGCTTTCTTGTTGCTAAACCTAAAGCAGATGAGAATATTGAACTATTAAGCTCAGCGGTTGATTTTTCTTTTAAATTTTCAGGAACCTCTACATTTAACAATGAATCAAAAACTTCAACATTGATTTTTGGAAGCGCTTCATTAAAATTAACGACAGTTCTGTCAATATTCGGCATTGATGATGAAATCAATAAGTTATCAATTGGCTGCGTCTTATATTTTGCAGTATACGACGAAATCATTTGTGCAACCTGCATTGAGAAACGAGTACTGATTCCCTTTATTTGTTCATCAGTTGAATTTTGATCCATCAGTGTATTTCTATCTTTTTCAGACAAATATATATCAGAAATAAAAGGTGAGTCTTTATGAAGGATTAAAATGTAATTTTCAAAGGCTCCAAACTCAATAATGGCAACAGGGGAATCTGATTTAGTTAAGTCAGTCCTTAGTGCAAGAGCATTTCGAGTTGCAAAGCAGCGGACGTCAACGACAACTGGATTCAGTCCCGCCTGCCTAACAATATTAAGGTAATTATCAATATCATCCAATTTTGATGCTACGAATAATAAATGCATTTGATTTTCAGCAGTATCTCTTTTTAGTACCTGCCAAAAAATAGAATATTCATCGAGGTTATCAGCCAATTGCACTGCATTTTCCCAAAGTGAGTCTGAGGCAACAGCTACTTTTAGCTCTTCATCAGTCATAAGAGGAAGTGGGACTACTTTAATTATTGCACTGCTAACAGGAATCGAAACAGCAGCGCTTTTTGTTTTAACTTTAGTGGCTGTTATTAGCTGAACTAATTTATTAACATAGGTATCAGGATTTTCAATAATAGAGGTATTTGAGCCACCATCAATATATTTATAGCCAACCTTCGATAAGGTCCATTTTTTCTTAACTGAAGATAACTGTGCTACTCGTATACAGTTTGGAGTTATATCAACACCAACAACATCTTCCTGTTCAACCGTAAGCTTACTGAGGTAACCAACAATTGATTTTAATATCTTTTTTAACATAGTGTTTATTATAGAAACAAATGAATCTTAATTTAGCCTCATTAATCAGCTATATGAATAAATATTAGCTTTATGAGAGGGACTACTATACTTAATATACTAAGAAAGGGTAAGGAACTAAATTTACATTTAATTAGGACCTATCAAGCTAAAGACAATTAAGAAACATTAAATTAATAAATTTCCCTCCATGATTCTTGCGTAATTTTTCCATTTCCTAGTCCGCCATTACCTGAAGGCGTTATTACGATAAGATTCTTAGTCTTCTTACCAACGACATTACCTTGTTCATCTTTCACATCAGATGGAGCAGATCCACTAATACCAACATAGACTTTGTTTTTGAAGATAACCGCGCCAGTTGCAATTCCTTGACCAAGATTTGTTGTTCTTTTTTCACTTCCACATGCCATTGAATACTCTGAGAGAGTGGCAAAACCAGGAGAACATATTTGTCCAGCTTTAGGAGTATATTTTGAAGCATAAATTAACTCATTAAAGAGTGCCACCTTTCCAGTTACCCTTTCATTTGTTTTTAAATTAACATACCAGCCCAAATCAGATTTAGTTGGACAGACTCCTCCTGGTGTTGACATATTTTTCAATGAGGATGAGGCAGTATTACTTAGACCGCTTATGTTTGAGTAAAGTGGAAATTTATTGTCTTTTATACCAAAAATCCTATTATTAATATCAGCAGAAATTCTTTGAAGTTTTTGTTGGTCACCAGTTCCATAAAAATTCCATAAAGATCCGTCAGTACCAATTGAAGGAGTTATCTGGAAAAATTCCATACGGTCATTTTTTGAAGTTGCTTCCGCGTCAAAAGTAGGGGTAATTTCATACAAGGTTCCTGTATTGGTTAAATTTAGCTTCCACATTTTCCCTTCGAGATCAGCTAGATAAACCATTGAACCTTTATAATTAGCTTTACTGGTTGTGTCTGGAGTTATTGAAACAATGCTTGCTGGAGCTGAATTAGCAATATTATTATTAGCAGAGGAGTCTGTCAATGTCATACGCTTTAACACTTTACCCTTGTCTTCTAGATCAACCACATAAATAGCGGATCCAAAATTATTATTTGTACTAGCGTTATAACCAGCACCAAAAACAGCAACCCATTTACTGCCGCCGAGTGCAGTTGGCATTAAAACGATTGCTGGGGTAGACGTAGTGTCTCCAATTTTTGAATAGTCATATTCAGAAGGAATACCCGCGCCATAGGCAAAGGTTGTTCTAGTTCCACTTTCATCCCAATGATTGACCGAGGAATCTGAATCGTTATTTTGAAAACCAAATAAAAAAACTGGACTTAGTGGGGTGGTAATATCTAAAGCAAAATACCCTTTCCCTCCTTTACCCATTCCAGAAAGCAGAACGGTACGCCACTTGCCATCATAGAAAAGATCTTTGACAACTGGAGAGCCATCAACACCAAAAATACTATTACTACTATTTGCTTTCACTGAGACCATAGATCTTAAAGATTGCAACATTGTTGGCGGGATAAATGCCCACAACTCTTCACCAGTAATTGAATCAAAAGCATGCAGCATGCCATCATTTGCACCTACATACACTACCTCTTTGCGAGAGGCACAATTCCCCCCACAAGTAGTCCCAACCTTAAAGCTAGCGTAAGCATTTTGATAGCGATAATATGCCTCAGTATTTGCTTTTGAAGCCCAATTACCAAAATTTGCTTTTGGCGGGCCAACTACTACAAGCCTTGAGTTATAGACATCTCCAAGCTTCCAGCGTGCTTCAGTAGTGTTCAGGTTGGCATTCTCATCGTAAGCATCAATGCCTCGCACAAAATTAATCAAGTTTGTTGCTTGAGTATCAGTTGGATTGGCTGCAGGAAAGTCCTCCCATAGCGCGTCTTTTAAGCCAGCAAGATTAGAGGTGGTAAAGTTATTAAGGGATGTGCTAATACCGTGATGATTAGCTATTGTCCAAATCTGCCTTGATGACTCACTCTTTTTATTTAGTTTATCGCCTGCATCCCATTGAAGAGCTCCAAGTTGGCCAGATGCATCTAGCTTATACTTTGATAGCTGACCTTCCCACTGATGGTTATTTTTGTAAGTAAAAGTTGACTGGAATATATGATCTCCACTAGAAATATTTGGCATGATAACTGGCGCTGAGAAAGTTAAGCGAGCGGAAATTGCTTGACGAATGTAGGCCGATAATGTTTCATATAAATGTTGCCAGTTGTTGGAATATAGTGGGGAGTCCGGATAAGACTGACCAGCTTTAGCTAACTTGATATAGTTACTATTACCTCCGCCTGCATGAAAACCAATAACAAAGGTTACTATGCCTTTTTTATCAAAAAGGTCTTTTGCCAGCCTACTCCCCTTGCTGTCTCTCCATGAGCCATCACTAATCACCATTAAAAAACTCTTCTGACAGCCCGCATTAGCGTTTATAGGTGAGCCACTCCCCATAAAGTAATCGTAGGCCTGTTGCATTGAATTATCTAGATTTGTACCACCTGAAGGCCTATACCAATTTGGAGTGTACGATGGATCAGTAGGATCCAAACTTTTAAAAATATTGATTGCCCCATCCTTTTCAACCTTAACGCGTTGAGTTGCAGAACTTGCCCAGGTTTGTAAGCCAAAGTTTGCACCACTTCTCAGGTCAGTGCTCGAGACCAGTTTTTTAATAACTTTCATAGCCTCAGACATACGCGTATCGGGAGGACTTCCAATTCTGCTTATATAGTTACCATTAGAATCAAATTTTTTAATTGCATGATTATTTCGATCGGCTACATAAATATTATTAGAGCTATCAGAGCCGAGACCATATGCATATTTAAATTGACTGTTTCCTGTTCCATAAGAACCCCATACCTTTTGATAAACCCCGCTCAGTGAATATTTTTGAACTTGGTTATTGTACATATTAGTTAAATAGACTCCTTGAGAGGTAACCTCAATGTCACGTGGATAATAGTTATATTTTATATCCGTCTGCCCTGCCCATCCTAAATTACTAGAGCGCCATTTTTTGATTCTAGGATAAGCTCCAGTATCAGTTGCATAAATAGTCCCATTATATTCTGTCAAGCCATAACAAGCATTACCACAAGAGATACCACCCTCAGATGAGCCACTACTATTCCATTTAAATAAATCTCGACCAGAACTATTAATAGCAAATACATTGCCAGCTGAATCAACTGCTACATTTCTAACCCGTGATTGACCAGTAAAGTTTTTTTGCCAAACCCCATCAGAGTTAAGTTTTTGTATCCTCGTATAATCAGAAACATAAATATTATCATTTGTATCAATAGCAATTTTAGTTGGGTAATAAAATTTACCATTTCGATTGTATCCATAGGATCCGATAGTCTTAATTATATTTCCAGAGGGGTCCATTTTTTTAATTCGATGCCCATATCTTTCAACCACATATACATTTCCATTGGAGTCAACTGCCACATCTTCAGGATAATATAAACTATTAGCACCCGTGATTTGAGCGCCCATTGAGCCTGAAGTATCAAGCATAATATAAATATTAGCTGGAACATCAGCCTTACCTGTTCCAGGTGGCGGTGATTTTGCTTCAGCTGCAAAAGTAAGTATTAATAATAAAGAGATAATTAGTGCTTGTAGTTTTTTCATTAGTTACTCGCCCTCTTGCTCCTTAGCAAGCTTCTCAAAATACTTTTGATGATTGAGTGATTGAATTATTATTGATTCAAAAACTTGATTCTCATTAGATTTAATTGAATAAGCTATGGCTGCATTTGAATTATCCCAAAGCCACTGAGCATTTGGCATCTCATAGTAAAAGCTACTAGGTTTATTGACTTTTTCACCATAAATAGATTCTGCCCAATCTACAAGAGTTGCCTCTTCTGATAATCTTGTTATTTGTATTTCAACAAGCTTATCGTATACAAATATAAAATTAACTGGGACACCCTCAAAAATCTTTTCATTTTTACAAACTAGCTCTCCAGGGGCAAATAGAAAGTACTCAGGAACATCATTTATTTCTGAGTCCATATCAAGTTTTAACTTATTATTTAGAGTTTTATAAGATGATCCAAATTTAAAGGACTCTAAATCACACTTCGCCTGAGCACTCCCAATAAAGAGCAACTGGGCTATTAAAGTTAAAATTATTATCTTATTTTTTTTCATTTTTAGTTTAGAAAATCATTGAATCAATTACTTCTACTTGGCTTAAAAAATTATGCATTCCTGAATTCGAGTTTAAACTGCCTTTCGCCCTAATTCTATACATATATTTAGTTTGTGTTGCAGCGCCGCCATAACCACTTCCCTCGCCTACATCAAAACCAACGCCTTCACCACCCGAATAAGCGGTTTTTCCTAATAATGCAATACTACATTGATATAACTGATTTTGTGTTCTATTTTTAAAGGTTTGGCTCTCAGAAGATAGCTGCCATTTACTCATTTTCGCACTAGAAATAGAGTGGCATATTGTGCCTGCAGCTTTATTTTTACATGGCGCTCCAGAAGCAGATTGAACTTTAAGCCACAATCTAGCCTCAGCAATGCAGGTCTCTGCTGAGTAAAAAGAATCAGATTTAGTAACACTAGCGCCAACAAGCTCTGCAGATTGTTTAGATGAGTAATAAAGACCAATTCCCATTGTCATCATCACTAGCATCAAGGTTAGCGAGATAACAATAATAAATCCTTCCCGAGAACTAGAATTTAAAGAAACATCCATATTACAGATTCCTCACTGAAACAGTTGTTGAAAAAGTATCTCTTTGATATTGGTCGTTCTTGCTAAAGATAAAATTTCCAGCATGATAAGCCTTCTTATTTGCTTGTCTATTCTTACCATATTTCTCTTTAGTTCTTAAACTTAAAACGATGTCTACTGTCGTGAGTTTTTTTATATTGGAAAGCGATGCAATTCCAACAGTTCTAGTTGAACTTCTTTGACCACCAATACCAACTTTAATGCTCTTTATATATTGACCAGTAGAGCTGTCAAAAACATCAATATCTTTTCGTCTGCCATCAGATGTTGCATACAATCTATTTTGTGAGTCAAATTTTAAAGTTTTATAAGGACCAGCCCTTCCCATTGACATTGATGGATTAGTACACTCAATATATGAAAGTGGCGCTGTAGATTTACAAACCATTCCATTTGAGCTTACAGCACTCCTTGGTAAGGTTAAATTAGTTATCAAAGAACTAGGATTATTAATAGATCGCACAAGTTGTTTAGTTGAAATATCGTAAACATCAACTGAACTTCCAGCAGATGTGTTGACATAAAGCAGACCATCAGGAAGAAATGCTAAACCAGGGGCAAATTTGCTATTGCGGCCTGGTGAATCAATAAAGGTAGTAGATCTCGTATTAAGATTAACAATCTGAACGCTGGCTTTTCCATTTTTTTGAACCACTGAATATAACTGCCCATCAGAACCAATATCAATAGGGCCTGGGTATGAATTGTAAGGAACACCAAATGACTCTACCCACTTATAATTACTCGTATCATATTTATGAATATATGAATCTTGTTCAGTTGTATAAATGAACTCCTTGCCAGAAGTATTAATAAGCTGTAAGTCCTCGATATAATCGGCCATCACCTCTTTACTTCCTATAATAGGCGTTGCAAGTAGAGCGTTGTTTGTTCCAAGAATGGTTCTACGCTTATACAAACGAAAACGACTTCCACGCTTAGAACTGGAATGAGCCTCAGTCCAGAAACGGGTTTTAATTCTATCCACTATGCTAGAAGTTACAACACCTTGGGCATTTAAATTGTCCGTAACTTCATCATAAATTATTGTTACTTCATCACAGCACTTGTTCCCACTATCAGTTATAACAATTGGCCCAACAATATCCCCATAAGTCATAACTCCATTGCCATCTCGAAATTCATACCCAGCCATACGAATTTCACGCTCAAGGATTTGCATAACCGCTCTACCTGAGGTATGAAGCTGTGTGACATCTATATTTTTTTTGTATTGCTTTTGAATAAGCTCAAATGAGGCATAAGTTGCTGAAATAATGATAGCACTGACTGCTAAAGCAACTAGCATCTCAACTAAGGTAAAGGCTTTTTTATTATGGCGCATAGAACACCCTCTTCATGAAGACTGATTTTTTATCATTCTTTGCATTAAACTCTAATGAAACTATATGAACATAATTATTACCAACTTTTTGTTTTTCAACTCTGATAATGCGCTTATCTTGAGACCTCTTAGCACCCAGTTCACCATTTATTTTAGTGCACCAATTTTTAAGGCGTATAAGCTGATCATCTTTGCCTGTTGCTGTAGTAAGCGCTGTGCAATTGCTTAAATCCTTGCCGTTATACTGCATAATATTAGTCTGGTCAGCACCTAATGACTCCATAATTTCTGTATTTTGAAATTTGAGTTTTTCTTTATCTATGGTATCACTCATAACCGTGTTTGAAGTTGCAACGAGCCCATAAACCCCGGCAAAGCCAATTGCAGTAATAGCTGCTGAAACCAGCGCTTCAATAAGAGTAAATGCGTTTTTATTATTTCTCATAACCTTGTCAGCTTTATAAGTCTAGGAAGCCTGCAGTGCCGGCAAAAAAAACTTTCTTTTCAAACAAACCAGTAGCACCAAAAACTAAAGTCTGATAACTATGGGTTTGACCAGAGCAAGTTCTTTGAATCTGGTGAATCTGAGTTGCTTGGCTTGCTGTTGCACTTCCATCTGCATTAAAACATTGGTAGGCAGCACCAAGAAGTCTATATTTATCTGATATAGTTAAGTTTGGAATAATATATGATAATGATTGTCGGCCCTGCGTAGCACTGCAAATTTTATTATCAAGAAGATATACAGAATAAGTAGCACCATTGGTTGGTAGACGTTTATTTGGCTGCACAAGAATCATTTTATTTCTATTGATTGCCTCTACTCGCGCTTTTTCAAAAACATTATTTAAGGACTCAAATTCATTACGAAGCTCTTGTTTACAATTCCAGCCAGTAAGAGTTGGCCAGCCAGTTCCGGCAATAATTCCAACTAAAGCAATAACAATTAGGAGCTCAATAATCGTGAATGCAGGTCTCACTGTCTAGTCTCTTAGCTCAACATCTTCGTAATTAATTTTTCCAGAGGAAACGAGCTCTTCTACAGAGTGGTTCATAGTAACCATACCTTCTCCTCTCGCTGTTTGCATAACGCCAGCAATCTGGAAAATCTTCCCTTCTCTCACAAGATTCCTAACCGCGTGATTACAAACCATAATCTCAAATGCAGCAACTCTTCCATTGCCATCAGCTGTTTTCACTAATTGCTGAGTAACAACTAATCTTAATGATTCTGCAAGCTGAGATCTGACTTGCCCCTGCTGCGCAGCTGGGAAAACGTCAATAAGACGGTTAATAGTGTTAGGCGCTCCAGAAGTATGAAGCGTTCCAAATACAAGGTGCCCAGTTTCTGCAGCAGTAATTGCTAACTGAACAGTTTCAAGATCACGAAGCTCTCCAACAAGAATAACATCTGGATCCTCTCTGAGAGAAGCCTTAAGAGCACTTGCAAATGATTTAGCGTCTCTTCCAACTTCACGCTGAGATATAGAGCACTCTTTTGAATGATGAATGTATTCTATGGGATCTTCAATTGTTAAAATATGACCTGGTCTACTGGCATTAATCGCATCAACGATTGACGCCAGTGTTGTCGACTTACCTGAGCCAGTTGGGCCTGTAATAAGAACCAAGCCATTTGGCTTGTCAACAATCTCTTGAATTACGTAAGGAAGATTAAGGTCAGCCATCGCAGGAATATCCGTTTCAATTTTCCTTAGAACTGCAGAAAGCCCATCTGAGGTATAGAAAAAATTTACTCGAAAACGATACTCGCCCACTACAATTGCAAGGTCAACATCGCGAACCTCTGTGAGGTGTGCTAATTGACCCTCAGTAAGTGATTCATTAGCAAATAGTCTAAGCTCTGATGATGAGATAATATCCTCTTCAGGGGTAATCATATCACCATTAACTCGCAGCATTATTGGCTGGTTTTCCTTAAGATGAATATCAGAAAATTTATATTGCTCGATGTATCTTTGTATAATTTCGTTCACTAGTTACCCCACATTAATTTTGATCCTTAAATCCATTATATAGAAGTAGAAAAAACCTTTCTAAGATAAAATACTAATGATGATATATTTAATCGTAGTTTTAGTTGGTCTTGTATTCGGCTCATTTCTAAATGTTTTGATTCATCGCCTTCCTTTATCGATATCATTAATTAATCCTGTAGGCTCGGCCTGCCCTCATTGCGATCACAGAATCAAGTGGTATGAAAATATTCCGGTATTTTCTTATCTATTTCTAAAAGGCAAGTGCTCAAAGTGCTCTGAATCAATATCGATTATTTACCCCATTGTTGAAATCATTACTGCAATAGTGACATTAACGATTTATTTAAATTTTTTATGGAACTGGGGGTTGATAGCAATAATTGCTCTTTTTTATACGCTTATTGTATTGTCATTTATTGATCTGAAATATAGGGCTGTACCAGACTATCTACTAATTATTGCTGTCGTACTTGCCATTATTGTTGGAGACTTAGTAAGTCTCTTAATATTTACAGGGGGTTTAGTGTTATTAGAACTTGCAATAACCTTTTATATTCAAAATATTAAAGCAAAAATCACTGGGAACAAAGAGCTCAAAACTCAGCGCGCCCTTGGAGAAGGAGATATGCCAATTGCTGGAGTTATTGGAGGCTTACTTGGAATTCAGTTAGGCGTATCAGCAATATTTCTAGCAGCTATACTGGCTTTATTGCCCGCGATATATAATTTATTTTCAAAAAAGGAAATAGAGACCGCCTTTATTCCGTTTTTATCTTTAGGATTATTTATTACTCTTTTTAGTGGGTTTAATCTATTCTCTTTATTTTAAAGCTCAATTGAACTAATATTTCCATAGCTCGTAATCATTCCAGAGAGCTTCTGCTCCATCAAATTCATTTTCAAATGCCAAATTTATCCAGTATTTTGCATTCCTTAAGGATCTAGGTACGCCATCTCCTTCAATATAAATTTTACCAAGGATAAACTGAGCTTCAGCCTCCCCTTGATCCCCCGCCATTTTAAATAACCTTACTGCCTGCTTATAATCCTTAAGAACACCTTTTCCATTAAAGTACAAAATTCCTAAGTTCGTTTGTGATTTTGCATCACCTTTTTCTGCAAGCGGTCGCCATTGTTTTGATGCAGTTTTAAAATCTCCACTAGTATAGGCAACCCAGCCATCATTAAAGTCAGCATTAACTGGACTCATAGTTCCTAGAGTGCAAATTAGAAGAGTAATGGGTATTAATATTTTTTTAAATTTCATAATTGATAATATTTTTATAATGATATTAATATACACGCATAGCATAACAAGTTATTATTTTCTTTACTTTTAGTCATAATAACTTCATAGCAAAAAACCTTTAAATAAAAAACTTATTTCAAATCAGATTTGAAACTCCAATTATATTTTTTCCAATAAAAAATACTAATAATCCTAGTTACTACCCCTAGAATTACTAGCACTATAATTGAATTGGTAATTAACATTGATAGGTAATAAAATGAATATGAAGTATTAATCAATAGAAGACTAATGGTCATTCCAAGGGCAGTGCCAATAAAAAGGGTTGGCCAAAAAGAAAAACTAATTAAAACTTTCTCCTTGAATGAATAATTTGACTTTAATTTTTTCATATAATTCTCCGTAATAATTTTTAATGATTATGAAATGATTTTTTTCTTTTCCGTAATTAGTCTATCGTTTGCTTGGCCTCTACAGATTTTTCTAGAGCTGGATATTTAAAGCCCAAAGTAGCTCCCCTTGCAATTGAAAAAATAATCAAGGATGCCCAAAGCCCATGATTGCCATAAATAGGAAGTAAAAAGGCTAATGCAATCAAGTATATACAAAAAGAAATAAACATCATATTACGCATATCAGCCGTTCTAGTAGCGCCGATAAAGATGCCATCTAACATCCACGCAGCAACGCCGGCTAATGGCGCTACAACCATCCAAGGTAAATATTCATAACTAACACTCCTTACATCCTCTGCAGTTGTCATGATGTTAATGATACTATTACCAAAAACAAAAAATGAAAGCGCCATTAGAATCACTGTTCCAAGACCCCACTGACTTGTCATCATCACTGCTCTTCGAAAAAGAGGTCTATTCTTAGCGCCAAGAGCCTGCCCTACTAGAGCCTCTGCTGCAAAGGCAAACCCATCAAGAGCGTGAACAGTAATGCTTAAAAATTGAATCAATATCTGGTTGGCGGCAAGTGTCGCATCATTGAAACTTGAGCCTAGAAATAAAAAGCTAACAAAGCCAATCTCTAACAAAATTGATCGAATCATTATATCGCCATTTACTTTGGCCATCTGTACTAGGCGAACTCTATCAAATATCTGAGCCCAATTCTTCCAGTAGCTGTTATTGAAACCCTCTCTTACAAGCCATAGACCAAATATAAGGCCTGACCATTCGGCTATCAGAGTTGCAATAGCAACCCCTTCAACGCCCCATCCAAGCTTTAAAACAAATACTAAATCCAATACAATATTAATTCCATTTAATACCAGCTGAAGCAGCAGAACTGCACGAGTTTTTTCTTTAGCAATAAGCCAGCCAGTAATTCCAAAAAGAGCAATAGCAGCGGGTGCACTATAAACCCTAATCTGTAGATATTTTTGAGCTAAGTCTTCTACCTCGATAGAGGCTGGAGATAGTTGGAGAGCTCCTAAAAATACAGGCACTTGGGTAACAATTAGTATCAAGCCAGCCACCACACCAATAATGATTCCTCTCACCAGTAAAGCAGAAGTTTCAGATTTATCACCAGAACCAATTGCCTGTGCAGTAAGGCCTGTGGTGCCCATTCGCAAGAAACCAAATAGCCAGTATATTGCAGTGATGATTATTGCGCCAATTCCAACAGCGCCAATAGGAGCAGCTAAGCCTAATTGCCCTACAACTGCAGTATCTACTGCGCCTAAAATTGGGATCGTAGTGTTAGCCAATACTATTGGAATAGCCACGCCTAAAACCCTCTTGTGAGAAAGGCCTGTAGAGTTATTTTGCATATTTATGGCTTAATTGATACCGCTAAAGGACGTTACTTTTAGATTTTTGATTAAAGAGCTTAAATCGCCAATACAGTATAAATGCAAGAAAAGCATACACAAGTTTAGCAATAGTAAAGACTACTGGGGTGCTTACAAATCTTGCAAGCCAGTTATAGCCTTTGGTATTACTCCA
>ENA-ORXF01000927-ORXF01000927.1-marine-metagenome-genome-assembly--contig:-NODE-927-length-19906-cov-3.545010_pt1 | contig 19906 bp, 21 predicted proteins | sample MGYA00237864_ERZ511476 | MGnify/ENA primary metagenome ERZ511476 (study PRJEB26306, sample SAMN06343908) | marine metagenome | isolation source: coastal waters | place: Atlantic Ocean: West Antarctic...
CTCGTACCACGGTTAAAGCCCTGCGCAAAAACGTCACAGCAAAATGTTATGGTGGCGATATTAGTCGTAAGAAGAAACTCTTGTCAAAACAAAAGGAAGGCAAAAAGCGCATGAAGCAAGTGGGCAGTGTAGAGATTCCACAAGATGCCTTTTTAGCAGTGCTTAAATTAGATAGCTAAGATGATGATCATTAGAAATAAGGGTTAAATAAATAATGATGGATTTTGATTTTGAATTGCTGCTCACCGTGCTAGTGGCTGTGTTTGGTATTGGCTATGCCTTAGATGCGTGGTTATGGAAGCCCGCCCGCGCTAAAGCGCTAGCCTTAGCAACCGCTAGTGCGGGTGGTGAACTGCCTCAAGCTCAGCAAATTGAAGTCATGCGTGAGCCTATGTTCGCAGAATATAGCCGTTCGTTTTTCCCCGTATTAGCCTTCGTGCTGGTGCTGCGATCTTTTTTTATGGAGCCTTACCAAATCCCTTCAGGCTCCATGCTACCTACCCTTGAAGTTGGTGACTTTATTGTTGTTAATAAGTTTGAATATGGTATCCGCTTACCCGTATTAGGCACTAAAGTATTTGCCTATAATGAGCCAAAAGCGGGTGATGTGATGGTGTTCAAGTACCCAAAAAATACAGCCATTAAATACATTAAGCGGGTAGTTGCCGTGCCTGGGGATACTCTAGAATTACGTGATAAGGTTATTTATATTAATGGCCAACAGATGGCCCAAACCTACGTTGCCGATCAGTCGCCAAGCACAGAAATCTACCGAGAACAGTTAGGTGATGTTGAACACCTTATTTGGCGTAATAAAAATCCGGGTAAAAACGGCAGCATCACTATTCCGCCGGGTCAGTATTTCACCATGGGTGATAACAGAGATGGCAGTAACGACAGTCGGTATTGGGGCTTTGTGCCAGAAGAAAACATTACCGGTAAAGCAGTGGCTGTGTGGTTACACTGGGAAAGCTTCTTTAGTTTGCCCAACTTCAGTACTGCGGGTAGTATAGATTAACATGAAAGCGCCAGCCGCCACCGCCTACCAGCAAAAGATCAGCAATTTGTGTGTGGCGTTAGGTTACTCCTTTGCCGATGTTCGATTGTTGGAGTTAGCGCTCACTCATCGCTCGTGCGGTCACCGCAATAATGAGCGTTTAGAATTTTTGGGAGACTCGATTGTTAACTTTGTCATTGCTAACGCCCTGTTTGATCAATTCCCCAGAGCTCAGGAAGGCCAGCTAAGTCGCTTGCGTGCAGGTTTGGTTAAAGGTGTGACCCTAGCTCAAGTGGCTCAAGAAATGCACATTGGCCCTTGTTTGAAGTTAGGTGTTGGCGAGCTAAAAAGTGGTGGCCAGCGGCGCGAGTCAATTTTAGCCGACGCTACCGAAGCCATTATTGGGGCGATTTATAAAGATGCAGGTATGGATATTTGCCAAGCACGTATCTTGGATTGGTTTAACTCTAGGCTAGAAAATTTAAGCCTCTCTGATACCCACAAAGACCCCAAAACGCGTTTGCAGGAATACTTGCAGGCCAAAAGATTAGATCTGCCTGTGTACACCTTAATTGATGTTAAGGGCCAAGATCATGAACAAATGTTTATCATAGAATGCCATACCAGCTTACTGGATAAACCGACCCAAGCGGAAGCGTCAAGCCGCCGCATCGCCGAACAGAAATCGGCCACGTTGGCATTACAGCAACTTGGCCAAGAGTCTTTATAGCAGAAAATATACCATGACAGATCTAGATACTTGGCTAGCAGCCCAAAATGACAGCAGCACAAAGTGCGGTTACGTGGCTATCGTAGGCCGACCAAATGTGGGTAAGTCAACTTTGCTTAACCGCATTTTGGGTCAAAAAATTAGCATCACTTCGCGCAAGCCACAAACCACGCGGCATCAGATTTTGGGCATTAAAACCGAAGGTGAGGTGCAGGTTGTGTATGTAGACACGCCTGGTTTGCATATAGATCAAGCCGACAAGGCCATTAACCGTTACATGAATAAAGCCGCTTCTAGTGCCCTAAAGCATGTGGACCTAGTGATTTTTATGGTGGACCGTACCCGCTGGAACGAGGCCGATGAGCACGTGTGCGAGAAAGTCAAAGCGGCCAATTGCCCGGTCATTTTAGCCATTAACAAAATTGACATACTCGATGATAAACAATCGTTATTACCCTATTTACAAGAAGTCCAGCTGCGCTTGCCAAACGCTGTTTTGGTGCCAATTGCCGCCCATACAGGGGCTTCAGTCGACCAGCTAGAGCAATGCGTGCTTGACCAACTACCTAATGGGCGCCACTTTTTCCCTGAAGACCAAGTCACCGACCGCAGTGCGCGTTTTATTACCGCCGAGTTGATCCGTGAAAAAATTATGCGTCAGTTGGGCGATGAACTGCCTTACCAGATGACCGTAGAGATAGAAGAGTTTGCCCAAGACGGCCCGGTGCTGCACATAGGGGCGCTGATTCTAGTTGAGCGCAAAGGCCAAAAACGTATTCTTATTGGTGATAAAGGCGACCGCATCAAAATGATCGGACGTGATGCACGAGTAGACATGGAACGGATGTTCGAGTGTAAGGTCATGCTTAAGCTGTGGGTGAAGGTGAAAAGTGGTTGGTCTGATGATGAGCGCGCACTGCAAAGTTTAGGCTATGACGGTCTCGATTAAGTCAAGGTGAATGGGGGTGACTGAACAGCAGCCAGCCTACGTATTACATAGCCGCCCATGGCGGGAAACGAGTGTGATTGCAGATTTATTTACCCTCCACCAAGGCCGTGTTTCGGTGATTGTACATGGGGCCCAAAAATCACAGGGTAAGCAGTCAGCTAAGCGGGCGTTAGTGCAGCCGTTCACACCCCTTATGGTGAGTTTTACTGGGCGTGGCGAATTGCGCAGCTGCCAGCAATTGGATGCAGCAGGTGCGCCACTGCCCATCGCAGGTAACCGTCTCTACAGCGGTCTCTATATCAATGAACTGTTACTTAAACTTCTTGCTGTGGATGATCCCTACCCCAATTTATTCGCCTACTACCAATCCTTGCTCAATCAGTTAATGGGTAATGCCGCATTAGAGCAATGTTTGCGTCCCTTTGAGGTCCACCTAATGGACGAACTGGGGTATCATATGGTGCTAGATAAAGACTATATAAGCGGCCAGGACGTAGTGTCTGAGTCAAATTATCAATTACATGCGCTGCATGGGGTTTGTTTAAATCAAATGCAGCAGGGTGGGGTAGATCAGCCCGTTGCGATGAGTGGCAAGGTGCTGCTGCAATTAGCGGCGGGCGATTACCTCGATAGTGAGTGTCTCAAAGTGGCTAAATACATGGCACGCACTAACTTAAGCCAGCTCTTGGGTGGCAAGCCACTGCAAAGCCGTAATTTATTCCAAACGATCGTTGCACATCACTAATCATAGCCTGCCTAAGGGTAGGCTAGGGACAATGAGGAGAGCACAAGAAATGGTTGATCCCAATCGAATTTTATTAGGTGTCAATGTAGATCACGTTGCCACCTTGCGCCAAGCAAGGGGTACGCGCTATCCCGACCCAGTTAAAGCGGCACTAGATGCAGAGCAAGCGGGTGCAGACGGCATTACCGTGCATTTGCGTGAAGATGCGCGCCATATTCAAGAGCGTGACGTGCGCGTGATGGCGCAAGTGTTGCAAACCCGCATGAACTTCGAGATGGCAGTGACGGATGCCATGGTCGATTTAGCTGTGGAAATTGCGCCGGCTTATGTGTGCCTAGTACCAGAAAAACGTGCAGAGCTAACCACAGAAGGTGGTCTTGACGTCGCTTCCCAAGAAGCAAAAATTAAGTCTGCATGCCAACGTATGCAGGCTGTGGGGATTCAGGTGTCTTTGTTTATTGATGCCGACAAGCAACAGATAGATGCAGCCAAACGCACAGGTGCCGAACTGATAGAAATACATACTGGGGCTTATGCCGATGCCACAGGCTATGCCCAACAGCATGCCGAACTGGTTCGTATTGCCGACAGTGCTGCTTATGCAGTAAGCCTAGGGTTAATTGTTAATGGTGGCCATGGGCTTAACTTACAAAATGTAGAGGCTATTGCTGCAATTCCACAATTTAATGAGCTCAATATCGGCCACTCTTTGATCGCTGATGCCTTGTTTGTCGGTTTGCCACAGGCGGTCAAAAATATGAAAGCGCTGATGTTAGCGGCACGTGAATCCCATCGCCCTAGTCGCGTTTAATAAGGCATAAGGGAGCGCTCCATGGTGGTGGCAATTGGCACAGACATCGTCGCAACAGCTCGCATTGGAGCGGCGCTAGAGCGCACGGGGCGAAAATTTGCCCAGCGCATTCTGACCGAGTTAGAAATGGCTGAGTTCGATGCCGCTCATAACCCTGCTGCGTTTCTAGCCAAGCGTTTTGCTGCCAAAGAGGCGGCGGCTAAAGCCTTAGGGACGGGTATCGGCAGGGGTGTTTCCTGGCATCACATGCACATAACACATGATGAAATGGGTGCGCCTTTGCTCATTTTTAGTGGCGCAGCCGCCCAACGACAAGCGCATTTGGGTAGCCAAGCTGCCCACATTAGTATTGCCGACGAATTAGATCAAGCCTTAGCTTTTGTCGTATTAAGCTAAGACGTTTAAGTAGAGGTTAGTATGCACATGTTCCCCACCATAGAAGATTATGTTGGCAGTACCCCCTTGGTGCGCTTGCAGCGCATGCCTGGCAAGACCAGTAACGTTATTCTGGCCAAACTAGAGGGTAATAACCCAGCTGGCTCCGTTAAAGATCGTCCAGCCATGAGCATGATTACCGAAGCCGAAAAGCGCGGTGATATTCAGCCAGGTGATGTGCTCATTGAAGCCACCAGTGGTAATACGGGTATTGCCTTAGCCATGGTGTCCGCCATAAAAGGCTACCGACTCAAGTTGATTATGCCAGCGCATATGAGTTCGGAGCGTAAGGCGTCGATGGCCGCTTATGGTGCGGAACTGATTGAGGTGAGTTCGGAGCAAGGTATGGAAGGGGCTCGAGACCTCGCCATGGCCATGCAAGCCCGTGGTGAAGGCAAGGTGCTGGACCAGTTTGCTAACAGTGATAACCCATTGGCTCATTACCGTACTACGGGGCCTGAAATTTGGCAGCAAACTCAAGGTAAAATTACCCATATGGTGAGTACGATGGGCACCACGGGCACTATTATGGGGTTGTCGGCTTACTTCAAGGAGCAAAACCCTGCCGTGCAAATGTACGGTTTACAGCCTAAAACAGATGCGTTTATTCCGGGCATTCGCCGTTGGCCCAAAGCTTACTTGCCTAGTATTTTTGATGCCGCCAAAGTAGACGCCATTATCGACATAGGCCAAGACGAAGCAGAGGCCACTATGCGCGCCTTAGCAAAAGAGGAAGGCATCTTTGCTGGGGTGTCTTCTGGAGGTTCTGTTGCTGGCGCCTTACAGTTGTCGAAGCAGGTAGAAAATGCAGTTATTGTGTGTATCATTTGTGATCGTGGCGACCGCTACTTATCCACTGGAGTATTTGTTTAATCATGGCCCGTTTATCGCCCTTGCAGCGCAAACTCAAACTTAAAAATCCTTCGGCCTCGGCTAAACAAAAGCGTGCCCATGCCCAAGAAGACATCGAAGTCGTCACTCTGCCCGTGGGCAAGCATATTCACATTGAACTTGAAAACTTAAGTCACGACGGCCGGGGTGTGGGGCGTTGGCAAGGCAAGACTATTTTCGTTGCAGGTGGTTTGCAAGGAGAGTCGGTGAAAGCAGAAGTGCTGAGCGACCATAAAACCCATACCGAAGCGCGTTTGCTGGAGTTGAAACAAGCCAGTGCTCAGCGGGTTGAACCCTTTTGCCCCGTTTACGACACTTGTGGTGGTTGTCAGTTGCAGCACCTAGAACCTGCAGCCCAAGTGAGTTTTAAGCAAGCTGCCATTGCCGAACAGTTACGGCGTTTAGCTGGCATCGAGCCGAGCCAATGGGTGCCGTCCATTACCGGCCCAAGCACAGGCTACCGGCGCCGAGCACAATTAGCTACGCGCTATTTCGCCGACAGCAAAACCTTATTGTTGGGCTTCCGTCAAAGCGGCCATAAACACATTGTACCGCTTAACCAGTGCCCCGTATTGGAACCGGCTTTGTCTGCTTTAATTGTGCCGCTGCATGACATATTGGTGGCCATGGAGCACACGCAATGGGTCACCCATGTGGAATTATTACAGGCTGATTTGGGGGCCTGCATTAGCTTAAAAACCTCTGCCACTCTGACGCTTGAAGATCAGCAGAAGTTAGCTGCTTTTGCAGTACAACAGGCTGTGAGTCTAGTGTGCCAGCAAACTGATCATAATGATCTATGGTTAAATGGCAGTGCAGAAGGGTTAAGCTATGGTTTAAAAGTGGCAGGCATAGACCGGCCCCTTGAGTTAGAATTTTCTGTGCAAGATTTTGTTCAGGTTAATGCTAAGGTGAATGAGGGCATGGTGGCTCAGGCCCTTGATTGGTTGGATCCACAGGTTGGAGACCAAGTGTTAGATTTGTTTAGTGGTGTGGGCAACTTTGCCCTGCCAATTGCCAGCATGGCAGACCAAGGTGTTGCAGTATTAGCTTTAGAGGGCGACCTTGCCATGGTCAAAAAGGGCCGTCAAAACGCCCAGAGCAATGCTTTGTCGCAGGTTGATTTTGCCCAAGCAGACTTGTTTGACACCAGTGCTCGTAAACTGTGGCAAAAAAAGACCTTTAACAAAGCCTTGTTAGACCCTCCTCGTGCAGGGGCTAAAGGTTTGGCTCGGTTACTCAAAGGTCAACCTTTGGAACGCGTGGTTTATGTTTCGTGTAACCCTGCATCTATGGCCCGAGATTTAAAAGAATTTCAGGCCTTAGGCCTGAATGTGGCGAAAATGGGCTGTATTGACATGTTTCCCCATACCCCACATTTAGAAGTGATGGCGTTGCTTGTTAAAAAGTAATACTCAGCAATAGCGAGCCATCTACACTAACGAGTGCGCCTAGTGCCCTCTTAAAACGGAATTTATTCATGGTACAGGTACGCGCAGTTCACCCGACCCATGCGGACGGCAATATTGATATCCAAGCCTGGATGATGGGCTTACAAGATCAACTTGAGTTAGCGGATACCAGCCGCCTACAAAAGGCCTGTGAATTGGCCCAAGAAGTTCGTGATCACGCCAGTAAAAGCGAAGATATATGGGCCACAGAAGAAGTGGACTGTTTTCGCACTGGCCTTGAAATGGCTGAGATTTTAACCACTTTACAGGTCAATGAAGAAACTTTGGTAGCGGCCGTGTTATACCGAGCGGTGCGGGAAAATAAGCTAGCCCTCAGCCATGTGAAGGACACCTTTGGCCCAGCAGTCGCCCAGTTGATTGATGGGGTGCTGCAAATGGCTGCCATCAGTAACTTACAAAGCCCCACCCGCGATAGTATTTTAGGCCAATCAGACGGCCAACTGACCAATGTACGTAAGATGCTGGTGTCCCTCGTTGATGATGTGCGGGTGGCCCTGATTAAATTGGCCGAGCGCACCTGCGCCATTCGTGCTGTAAAAAATGTCGATCGAAAAAAACGCTATCTGGTGTCCAGAGAAGTGTTTGATGTGTACGCACCTTTGGCCCACCGCCTCGGTATCGGTGCCGTTAAGTGGGAACTTGAAGACCTTTCGTTTCGCTACCTTCAGCCTAATGCCTATAAAGAAATTGCCTCGTTTTTAGATGAGCGACGCATGGACAGGCAAGATTATATTGAGCGGGTGTTAGGCAACTTAACAGAACAACTTATAGGGGCAGGCATTGAGCCCGATATTATGGGCCGGGCTAAGCACATTTACAGTATCTGGCGTAAAATGCAGCGCAAAAATATTGAATTTTCTCAAGTTTATGATGTGCGTGCAGTGCGTATATTGGTGCCTGAGCTAACGGATTGCTACACCGCTTTGGGCATCGTTCATGGCTTGTGGCGCAATATCCCTCAAGAATTCGATGACTACATTGCCACCCCTAAAGAGAATGGTTACCGTTCTTTGCATACCGCCGTGATTGGCCCTGAAGGTAAGGTGGTGGAAATTCAGATTCGTACCTTTGCCATGCACGACGAAGCCGAACTTGGGGTGTGCGCTCATTGGTTATATAAAGGCACGGATGTAAACAGCATTGGTAACTCATATGACGATAAGTTAGCTTGGTTAAGGCAGGTGTTGGAGTGGCATGACGAGGTCGGCGATGGCGCTGAATTTGTTAGCCAGGTTCAAAGTGACGTGGAGCAGGATCGTATTTACGTCTTCACCCCCGACGGCCATGTGGTGGATCTACCAAGTGGCGCCACGCCCATCGATTTTGCCTATCGAGTGCACACCGAAGTGGGTAACACTTGTCGTGGAGCCAAAATTCATGGCCGCATTGTGCCCCTTACCTACAGTTTACAAACGGGAGATCAAATATCGATTATGACCTCCAAAGGGGGTGCGCCAAGTCGAGATTGGATGAATCCTAACTTAGGGTACGTTCACGCTGGGCGTACGCGGGCCAAAATTGGTCATTATTTTAAACAGCTTGATAAAGACAAAAATGCCTCTGCTGGACGTCATTTAGTAGAACGCGAAATGCGCCGTATGGCCATTACAGGGGTCAACTACAGTCAAATTGCCACCGCTATTAACTTTAAGCATGTGGATGACATGTATGCGGCTTTGGGTGCTGGCGACTTACGCTTAGCCCAGGTGATCAATGCTGCTCAGCAGCAAATAGAGCCGCAGCTTAAGTCTAAGAAGCAGCTAGATCTTAGTTTGTTAAATGGCAAAACTAAAGCCACCACTGCGTCTGGTAATGATGTGCAAATAGCGGGCGTAGGTAATCTGCTCACCACCATCGCTAATTGCTGTAAGCCGGTGCCTGGCGACGCTATTATGGGTTTTATTACCCTCACTCGGGGGGTGTCTGTGCATCGACAAGATTGCCTTAATATTATGAATATGGCCGAACGGGATCGCCAACGTATAATCGAAGTGAATTGGTCTGGCAATAGCGAAAATACGTACCCGGTCGACATCTTTATCGAGGCGGTTGATCGCTCTGGCCTATTGAGTGAAGTGGTGATGGTGTTGCGCAATGAAAACGTTAACCTAGGTAACATCAGTAGCCAGATTGATAAAAACACCCATTCGGTCAATATGGCAATGACTATTGATATTCCACGTTTGGATTTACTGGGTCGTATTTTAGATAAAATAAGCCAACTTCCCAACGTGCTAGATGTGAGGCGTCAAAAAAATGGTTAAACAAGGGCTGAATACGGCTGATGCGATGCAGCAGTTGCTAGACATTATGACTCAGTTACGCAACCCAGATGGCGGTTGCCCATGGGATCTTAAGCAAGATTTTCACAGTATCCTGCCCCATACCCTAGAAGAGGCCTATGAGGTTGCTGATGCCATAGAGTCTAATGACCGACTGCAGTTGCGGGACGAGCTAGGAGACCTATTATTCCAAGTGGTATTTTACTGTCAGCTGGCCCGTGAAGAGGGCAGCTTTGCCTTTGCTGATGTTGCGCAGACCATGTCAGATAAGCTTATTCGCCGTCACCCACATGTGTTTAGCCCCCCACAACAGAGTCTAGACCAAGGCGCGACAGCCTTAGATGCTGAACAAGTATTAGAGCGTTGGGAGAGTATTAAGCAGTCTGAACGTGACGCCAAGCAGCAGCATTCAGTGCTAGATGATGTGCCTAATGCCTTACCCGCTATGCAACGCAGTGCAAAGTTGCAAAAACGCGCCGCCAACGTGGGCTTTGATTGGCCAGATGTGACCCCTGTGCTGGCTAATATGGCAGAAGAACTGGAAGAGGTTCAGCAAGCCTTTGCCAGTGGCGATAAAGACCACACCTTAGAGGAGTTGGGTGATTTAATGTTTGCCTGTGTCAATATGGCTAGGCACCTAAAGCAAGACCCAGAGCAGGTGATGCGAGCCGCTAACGCTAAGTTTGAGCGCCGTTTTCGCTTCTTAGAAGCACAGATTTTAGAGGCCGGTGAGCCATTAGAAGAGGTGGGTTTAGAACGCATGGAAGCCGGCTGGAAGGCTGCTAAAGCAGCGGGCTTATAATCGCTATAAGCTAGTTTCACGCCACCAACGTGGCGCTAGGGCAAGGTTTTAGTTAAACTACGCGGCCCAGTTAATTAGGTATTTGTACAAGGGGTTTCTTAGCAAGCGAACGGCACCACTGTGGCTGTTTTTTCGTCTGTTTGCTAAGGCATCTTAAGCGAGTCGAATATCGATTGACTGAGCTATGCAGTTGTGGCCATAGAATTTAAAATTTTTGGAGTTAAGTCATGAAACTAATCCTTTTGGGTGCGCCTGGCGCAGGTAAAGGCACGCAAGCGCAATACCTTACTGAAAAGTACGGCATCCCTCAAATTTCCACGGGTGATATGCTGCGTGCAGCGGTTAAGGCGGGTACCGAGTTAGGTCAGATTGCTAAAAAAGTCATGGACGATGGAGGTTTAGTCTCCGATGAGTTGATTATTGATTTGGTTAAAGATCGGATTACTCATGACGATTGCACGCAAGGTTTTTTGTTTGATGGTTTTCCACGCACCATTCCTCAAGCCCAAGCGTTAAAAGATGCCAGTGTTGCCATAGACGCGGTGGTTGAAATTGACGTTGCCGACGAAGAAATTATTAAACGCATGAGTGGCCGCCGCGTCCATCCGGGTTCTGGCCGCACCTATCACCTAGCCTTTAATGCGCCTAAGCAGGCTGGCAAAGATGATGTAACTGGCGAAGATTTGGTGCAACGTGCCGATGATCAAGAAGCCACCGTGCGCCAGCGCCTAAATGTTTACCACCAGCAAACGGCTCCTTTAGTCGATTTTTACCACAACCTCATTGTGTCTGATGGGTCTGCGGCGCCGGCTTATCATTATATTGCCGGGGTGGGCAGTGTAAATGACATTAAAGAGGCTGTTTTCACAGCGCTCGATAAGTAATCACCGATGACGCAAATATTGGCGCTAGACACTTCTGGCACCTCCTGTAGCGTGGCCCTATGGAGCGATACGGGTGTTTTGCTAGGCCACGAAGAGCCGACAGAGCGGCAACATACCCAGCGCTTACTGCCTATGGTTAAAGCGCTGTTGCTCGAAGCTAATGTGAGTATGTCCAGCCTCGACGCCATTGCCTATGGTCGTGGGCCGGGTTCGTTCACTGGTATTCGCATCGCTGCTGGAGTGGCCCAAGGTTTGGCCTTTGGTATCGATTGCAAAGTGCTGCCTATATCCACCCTCGCAGCCCTCGCTTTACGCATGCATCAGCAGTGCCATACGGCCAACCTAGCCTACGCCTGTAGCTTAGATGCGCGCATGGGAGAGGTGTATTGGGGTGAGTACATTATTGATGAAGGCCATGCAGAACTTGCTCTGCCTCAAGCGGCAGAAAGGGTGTGTTCACCCCTGCAAGTCGAGCTCATTAATGGGCGCTATGCGGCTTGTGGCAGTGGTATGGCAGTGGCTAATATGCCAGCAGCCATCCTTGCATCTGCCCAGTCTGTATGTTCAGATCTACAGCCAAGGGCTTTAGAAATGGCACGCTTAGCAGGAGCAGACTTTGCCCTAGGGCGTCAATGTGCGCCTGAAGATGCGTTACCTGTGTACCTGCGTGACGAAGTGACTTGGCAGAAATTACCCCGTTACCAATAACCTGCTTTGCCTACTGAGGATTACCCATGGATTGGATCCAAGCCAGCATTATCGCTTTAATTCAGGGCCTTACCGAATTTCTACCCATCTCCAGCTCTGCCCATTTGTTGTTTCCAAGTTTATTGTTAGGTTGGCCCGATCAAGGCTTAACCTTTGATGTGGCCGTGCATTTAGGCAGTTTATTAGCCGTGGTTATTTACTTACGTAACGACCTAATAGGCATGGTGCAGGGCCTATGGCAATGGCGCCAAGAACAGCGTTTGAACCCGCAGGCCACCTTGGCCCTAATGCTGATTTTGGCCACCTTACCTGCAGTCTTTTTTGGTTTGGTGCTTAAAGATTGGATAACCGTGCATGCGCGGGCCCTGTGGGTGGTGGCGGCAACGACCCTTGGGTTTGGTTTATTATTGGGTTGGGCCGACTGGCGCAGTCGCAGGCAACACTCCATGGCAGCCATGAGTTGGCGTCACACTTTGGTCATCGGCTTAGCGCAAGCTTTGGCCTTGGTGCCAGGCACCTCTCGCTCAGGCATCACCATGACCGCTGCACTGATGCTGGGCTACACCCGAGAAGCCGCTGCACGCTTCTCGTTTCTTATGTCTATTCCAATAATATTGGCCGCCTCTAGCTTAATGACATTTGAGTTAGCCACGGCTGCAGTGGCGGTTGCGTGGGCGCCCATGCTGCTGGCGTTTGTCGTGTCTTTTGGCAGTGCTTGGCTCTGCATTGTATTATTTATGCAAGTGATTAGCCGCATGGGCATGTGGCCCTTTGTGGTTTATCGTATTGTCTTAGGAGTGGGCCTATGTTGGCTGATATTGCCGACGCTAAGGTAGCGGTTGTGGCTGCAGGGCAGCAATTTTTAGAGACAGCTCTGGCCCTAGAATTGGGTGTGCCAGTGATTAAGAAAAACAATCAAACCTATGATTTTTTGTTGCGCTTTACCCCTGAAGGTCTGGGTTTAGAGCCAGTAGATGGCCGCAGTGGTGCGGTGCGGGTTGACTTTGCTGCAGGTAAAGCTCGTCACCGTAGGGTCTTTGGGGGTGGTAAAGGCCAGCAAGTAGCCAAGGCCGTGGGTGTGCAAGGCACCGTGCGCCCGAGTGTGCTTGACCTCACCGCGGGCTTAGGTGGTGATGCGTTTGTATTGGCCAGTTTAGGCTGTCAGGTATCTATGGTGGAGCGTCAAGCGGTGGTAAGGGCTTTGTTGCAAGATGGTTTAGCCAGGGCTGCATTAGACATTGATGTGGGTGACATTGCGGCCACCATGTGCCTAAAAACAGGCCATGCCTTGTCGGTGATGACTGGCTGGACCGAGGCTGCACCTCAAGTCATTTACTTAGACCCTATGTTCCCTCATTCTGGCAAATCGGCCCAAGTTAAAAAAGAAATGGCGCTGTTTCGACAGCTAGTCGGTCATGATGAAGACGCCGATACGCTGCTGGCTCCAGCTCTTGAATTAGCCAGTCATAGGGTGGTGGTCAAGCGGCCGCGTATCGCCCCAGATCTGGCTCAGCAGAAACCCACCTACCGACTTGAAGGCAAGGCGAATCGGTTCGACGTTTACGTTAATAAAAGCTTTACTAAATAGTGAGTCTTGGAGGTGAGTCGACCTGCCGTCCGATGCTTAATAATGCTTACCAACCCAAGCGGCTAATAATGCGGTGGTGGTTGGTTAGCCTCTGAGCCACCTTGGCCAGCATCTGCAGCTTGTTGCAAACTGGCCATCTGTTGTGCCAATAATGCCACGGCCCGGTCTAGCCGAGTAATATCCTTTTGCTGCTTGCTGACCACATCATTGAGAGTATCAATCGTTTGCTCTTGAAAGGCGACTTGTTGCTGTAATTCGACGATATCGGCGGCATTATTCATGAAATTCCCAAGAAGTTGCAAAAAAACAGGTATTTATTTATCAAGTGTTTGATTGGACGCTGGTTTTTCTATAATCTTGCGTTATTGTACCGACTTTATACTAGCTAGGATATGTAACTGGATAAAGGTAGGCTGCAATACGACTAAGTAAAACAAAAAAATTAGAGATATAGATCCATTATGAGACGCACATTATTTATTTACAGCTTCATTATTAGTTTAATTGCCGCCTTGGCATTACCCTTTATTTTAGACGAAATCCTTAATGGCCCCCGCATTGTTGATACCCAGTTTGAGTTGACGGTGGCCGTGGCTTTTACCATGTTTTGGATTGCCACCCTTGCTACCGGTGTTAAGTTTATTTCTACGGGTGTAGAAGATGACACCCAATGGGACGAAATGGATGACGACCCCAATCGTGAATCAGGCACGGTAAAATGGTTTAACGTCACCAAAGGCTTTGGCTTTGTTACCCGTGACCAAGGCGATGACGTGTTTGTTCATTTCCGTTCGATCCGCGGCAAAGGCCACCGTTCGTTATTAGAAGGCCAAAGAGTGCGCTTTAGTGTCACTGAAAGTGACAAGGGCATTCAAGCTGAAGATGTGTCCATCGTTGGCTAACCCAGCATGATGCAAATTGAAGAAGGTGAGCGACTCGCGTGAGCCTTCTCTAAGGAATAATTGAAACAACAAGGAATCGTTAAAATTACCATGTCAAACTCTCCCGAACAAAGCCAACCCTACAATGACGAAATTGATCTTGCTGATCTGGTTCGTGCGCTTTGGCAAGGCAAATGGCTGGTAATCGGGGTTACCTTAGCCACTTTAGCCTTAGGCATCGCCTATTTACTGTTAGCTCCAAAAAACTATACGGCGAGCCTTGAAATAAATGCTTTGAACAGTGTTGAGGCAGAGGTTTATGCCGAGCTTAATGACAGTGAATTTCTGCTTTTAAATGATCAGTCATTGCTGTCGCAGTTTGTGGAGGAAGTTCAATCTAAGCAAGCCATTGAGTCTTTTATCAAATCCTATGGCTACATTGAGCAGCAAGCAGAAGAAACTGATCGTGAATTTGCTTTCCGCATCCGCCAGAGCGTTTATGACTTTGACCTAGTGCAACCTGTTGCTGCAACCAGCAATAAGCCAAAGACTGAGTGGACATTAAACATTTCCACACATAATCCAAAGTTAGCATTCCAGATCATTAAAGACGCCCTAGAGCTATCCAATCAAAATTTGAATCGACAACTGCTCACAAGCTTTGAGCGACGTCGGGCTGTGCACGCTCGAAAAATAAAGTATGCCATTGAGGACATAATGCAACGCAAAGATCGGGCCATAGTTAGGCATAACGCCACTATTGAGCAACGAGTGGAGTTACTCAGTGAACAAGCTCAAATAGCGCGCGCAGTGAAGCTGAGTGATGGCTCGCTTTCCGCGCAGACTTTCCAAAATAGTTCGACCTTAGTGACAGCACCCAGTAACAATGAGCCCTTATACTTGAAAGGTTATGTGGCCCTAGAAAAAGAAATAGGGATTATTAAGTCACGTAAAGACACAGTGGTATTAATTGAAGAAGTACTGATGCTGGACGATATGAGACTCAAACTACTACAAGATCAAACCATTGTTAGAGCAGAGCAACGATTGGCTATCACGCCGATTGGCAGCGACGCCTTTACTGCCGTGGCTTATGACATAGCCTCAATCGGCTTCAAAAGCAACCGCAAAACCTCTTTGATTCTAGCCTTGTCTATTGTACTGGGGGCATGTTAGGTATTTTTGTGCTGTTGATCCGTAACCTCCTCATCAACAAAGACTAGGTCGGTTTATACTAATGTAAGGTGGGGGTTGGCAACATGGACACGGTGCAACAACTGCCTTACTTGACCGATGCAGGCTTAGGCCAAACTGCAAAAATTGGCCTCATTGTGTTGCAAACAGATCAAACCATCGAAGCAGAATTAGGCCGTGTTTTAGCCATCGATGGTGTAGCCTGTTACCACTCTCGCATTACCAACGCCATGCAGGTCAGACCTCAAACCCTGGCGCAGATGCAAACTGACCTGCCTATTGCGGCTGGCTTATTACCCAATGCCTTTGCCTTTGATGCCATCGGTTATGGCTGTACCTCAGGGGCCACCATTATCGGTGAAGCTCAGGTGGCACAAATCATATTAGCTGAGCACCCCAACGCCAAGGTCAGTAACCCCTTAACGGCATGTAAAGCCGCCTGCAAGGCCTTAAAGCTCAATAACATGGCCTTGCTTACGCCCTACACGCCTCAGGTTACTCAAGCCCTCAGTGATAGGCTTTATGCCAGTGGTATTAACATGACTCGTACAGGTTATTTTAATATAGACGACGACTTTGAGGTGGGTAGAGTGGATGAGGCCAGCATCTTTAATGCCATCATTACCTTGGGTTCTCATCAAGACTGCGAAGGCGTCTTTGTGTCTTGCACCAGTCTGCGGGTGCTAGACACTATTCTTAAGGCAAAGCAACAGCTTGGCAAACCGGTGATTTCAAGTAATCAAGCCCTTGCATGGCATTTGCTAAGGCTCTCTGGCATTACCGCACAACCAACTCACTTTGGTCGTCTGTTTAACCATTCATTGGCGCACTAAAAGTTAACCCACGGCCTTACCAAACCAAGTCGTCATTCCCATCCAGTGAACCCCCAATTAACACCTATTTAACACCCAGTAAACAAGAAATGATGTCGCAGTGATTTTGCTGTGACTAGGCAGCTATTAGAGTTTAGAGGGGGTAATGACTGCCTGTACTTGAAGAATGCTGGGTTTGAGGGCACTCTCACTCGTATAAATGTCGAGTGGTAAACTCAAATCAACTGGCCAGCCAGGCTTAAGTCGCTTGCGCTTAACAGAAGTGTTAATGCTTAGGTGTTGGTGCCTTTGAAACCTAAGTGGAGCATGCACGCTGTAACAGCGCTCGTTTTAGCTTTGGCAGTGACTAAACTCTTTGCAAACACGTCATCTACACTAGACCAAGCCCCCACTCGTTCGATAGTCTTGCATTCATAGCCATTACATAAGGTGCTGTGGCCCGTTTTAAAACTTGGTTTATATGCGTTGCCAGAGCGAACACTTGCCGCTTCAATTTCTGCGTCACACATCAGAAGAGCCACGTCTTGTTGCTCTTTTGGTTGGGTGTAAGCTTCCCATGTGGTGCTCACAGGAGGCGTATTAGAGCAGGCGCCTAACCATAATGCAGCCCCTATAATCAAAACATGTTTCATTTCTGCAATGCCTTTATTGATGGTGAATTATTAAGGAAGTGGTGGTGGTTTGACTAATTATGAACTTACCTAAGGGTAATTCTTAGTGATATATGCCTAAGGTGAGCACCGTAATAAAGATGATCAATTCAAGTCGAAATCAACGATTTAATGCTTTAGTTCTATGTACTTATGCTAAAAACTATACCTTATATATTCTAAGAATTTTTCTGATTTTTGAGGGTTGACTAAGAATGCATAAGGCCAGTGACAAGCTTATAGTGTCGCGGTTTAAACTCACCTTTATGGACTCTTGACTATGCCCTATCATTAGGCGTTTGCCAGTACCCAAATGCACCTGTCCATCCACACTGGTGGGGTTCAGTATCATTCGAAAACGGTGGGCATGTCTCTCAATCCTTCCTTAAAAAAAGCCCGCAAATTACTCGAAGTATAAGGCCTTAAGGTTACTTATTTTGCCTTTGGTGGCTATGGCAGTATGTTGCGCGAACGCCTAGCCATTAAGATGTGGAGTGGCTGGCCCACCTACCCAGAGGTGTTTATTAATAGATCATTAGCGGGGCGCGCCAGTGGTGTACAAAGACCAATTAGGGCCAACCCGTTACACGGCCTGCTTAGCTAGTCATCAGTGCTAGCCATAGCGATGCTCTATGTTGTTGCTGCAGTACTGCCGTGGGTGTGAATGGTGACCAAGCCAATAATGCTGCAACTGATGCTGGGGCTGTGTATGTTTATTAACATGCATTAGCTCGAGCATAACTCACAGGCAATGGCATCAAGGCCTCAGTTGCTCGTTTGTCCAAGCCGAGTGAAAAGCATAACTACGGCCTTTAAAATAACACACAAACTGTTGATGATCGTTGAGGGTAAGCTCAGGTTTGTCCTTTAAAAGTACCTTTATGCCGGTGATATGGGTGCTGCAATTAGCCTGCTTGCCGCTGCCACTCACCTGAGATGGGCGGATAAAGCCATAATATTTGGCACAGAGTTCGTTCTTTTTACCAAGCTTGGCTTGAGACACGTCATATCTAGGTTCATACGCATAAACCCCAGTGCCCTGCTGCCAAACAGATGGGTATACAATGCCAGGGTAGCCCACTAAAGCCCCATCAGAGCCTTTTAAAAATAGGTTTTTAGTGCAACTTAGGGCTAGCTGCTGGTCTATACGGTCAGCAGTTGCAGCCGTTAATGGCATACTCAAGGCCAAGGTCATAGCTAAGGTCATAGCTAAGGTCATCAGTTTAATCATTGCACTAGGGCCTGCATCAATAGAGTTATCGTTAATATTTACGGGCTACTCTTGGGGTTAGCGTATGAGTCATTTATTGTCGTTTTTTCCGCGTAGCTCTTGCTTAAGTTAATGCCCAACACCGTTAAGTCAAAGCCAGTAGCGGCTCATCCAAGACCATTAGACCACACTCTGTTAGCCATATTTAGACTGCTTCAGATCAATTCAGATCAATTCAGATCAATTAAGACCAATTCAGATCAGTATGCCAACAGCCTAGGCAACCGCCTCCCATCCAACGGTTTAATTGTAATCAATCAACGGTTTAAGTGTAACCGATCAAAATAGCAGCACTGCGCACCCGAGCAGGAGCCATTCAAGCAATGAATGCTTTAGATATAAAAAAGTCCCAGAAACTAAGTGGATAAAGTATTGTACAATGAGGTTTAACTTCGTAATCTAATGACGAAGAGATTTTATTAATACGGTAACAAATGATGAGTTATGCTCCAAGCCAAAATCGCTATGACAAAATGGTTTACCGACGTTGTGGGAGTTCAGGATTACAACTACCCGTCGTTTCATTAGGCTTATGGCATAATTTTGGTCATGATTTTCCACACCAAATTAAACGAGAAATATGTCAGACTGCTTTTGATAATGGCATCACGCATTTTGACCTTGCCAATAATTATGGGCCCCCTGCTGGCAGTGCAGAAGAGGCATTTGGAGAGATACTAAAAACTGATTTTTCTGGGTTTAGAGACGAATTAATAATCAGTTCAAAAGCTGGCTATGACATGTGGCCTGGGCCTTATGGTGAATGGGGAAGCAGGAAGTATTTGATTGCGTCTTGTGATCAGTCATTAAAAAGACTGGGGTTGGATTACGTCGACATTTTCTATTCACATCGCTTCGATCCCAATACCCCCCTCGAAGAAACTATGGGGGCACTGGATCACATTGTTAAATCAGGGCGGGCTTTGTATGTAGGACTCTCTAGTTATAATAGCCAGCGCACCAAAGAAGCCGTAAAAATCTTAAAAGATTTAGGCACCCCATGCCTCATCCATCAACCCAGTTACAACATGTTTAATCGCTGGATTGAAGATGATCATCTTCTCGATACCCTGGAACATCTGGGTCTTGGATCGATTGCATTTACCCCCCTTGCTCAAGGTATGCTCACCAAAAAATACTTAAATGGTGTGCCAAATGATAGTCGTGCAGTGCAAGGTAAGAGTCTTGATCGAGGCAAGATGCAGCCAGAACTCATCAAAGCACTTAACCAACTCAATGAAATTGCTGCTCGCCGTGGCCAGACGTTAGCGCAAATGGCTTTAGCTTGGGTTTTGCGAGGTGGCCGAGTGACGACGGCTCTCATTGGCGCTTCAAAGCCGGAGCAGGTTTTGGATTGTGTGGGCGTTATTGAGAATCTCGATTTTACCGATGATGAACTTGCAGAAATTGACCATTTATCTGGTGATCAGGGTATCAATCTTTGGGCAGCATCGTCAGAAATGAAGTAAGTCAGTGTGTAAATATGCGACATGTGAGCTAGGGAAGGAATCGCATATAAAGCGATAAAGACTGTTCATCTAAACTGTAATCCCCCCATTATTAACATTAATTGAAAATAGAGAGTTTCTCCGTTATAGCAATTGTCGCGGTGGAACCCCGCCAATCGCTGAATGCGGACGAACATTATTATAGGTCCATTGCCACTGCGTGGCTAATAATTGCGCATGTTCGATGTCCTCGAACAAGTTTAGCTCAAGCCACTCTTGCCTTGCCGTTCGATTAAATCGCTCAATATAGGCATTTTGAGTGGGTTTTCCTGGTTG